>Ga0114129_10000174_pt1 | contig 70648 bp, 65 predicted proteins | sample RhiMetdeltSRZDD1_FD_80071 | JGI IMG/M metagenome (GOLD analysis project Ga0114129, IMG submission 80071) | Populus rhizosphere microbial communities from Tennessee, USA - Rhizosphere MetaG P. deltoides SRZDD1 (version 2) (version 2) | ecosystem: Host-associated > Plants > Roots > Rhizosphere >...
AGCAGGCTCGTCACCTTGCCCTTCAGCTGGCCGGCGTCGTCCAACGTCAGCTTCCCCGACAATGCCAGCACGGTGGCTGTTCCAACCTGACGCTCGTTGATGGTCATGGGTCCTCCGTTTGCGGCGAGAGTATATGGCAGGGTGGGGCGGAGCCGTGTCGCTTATAGGACATCACGAGCAAAAGACATACACCTTGCACTTCTACACGTGTCCGACGTAACCTGTAGAAGTACGAGGTATCGCCGATGTCCGACAAGTCCGACCTCCCGCAGGGCACTCTCGATCTGCTGATTCTCAAAGTCGTCGCGCTCGGCCCGGTCCACGGGTACGCCATTGCCCAGCGGCTCCAGCAGGTCTCCCGTCACGTCGTCCAGGTGCCGCAAGGGTCGCTGTACCCGGCGCTGCACCGGCTCGAGAACCGCGGGTTTCTCACCGCGGACTGGAAGGAGACGGACACGGGACGCGAGGCGAAGTTCTACCGGCTGACGCGGCAGGGCCGGGCAGCGCTTGAGACCGGAACTGCAAGCTGGGAACGATTGAGCGACGCGGTCGCCCTCATCCTCAAGATGTCGGACGGAGGCGCGAAATGACCTGGTTCTCACGGGTTCTGCGACGTAACCGCCTGGAACGGCAACTCGACAACGAGCTCCGGTTTCACATCGAGCAGCACACCGCGGATCTCATCGCCCGCGGTCACGATTACGGGGAGGCGCACCGGCGGGCACAGCTCGAGCTTGGCGGGTTTGAACAGATGAAAGAGGAGTGTCGCGATGCGCGCGGCACGCGCTGGCTCGAAGATCTCAAGCAGGATTTGCGGTACACGCTGCGGATGCTGCGCAAGCGCCCGTTTTTTGCGGCGGTCGTGGTCTCCACGCTCGCGCTCGGCGGCGGCGCGACGACGCTCATGTTTACGGTGATCAACAGCGTGTTGCTGAGGCCGCTGGCGTACTCGGAACCCGGTCGGCTCGTGTCGGTGATCGAACAGACGGACTACAGCACTCAGTACGGCAATCAATGGGCATTTGCGTATCCCAACTATCTCGACTGCAAGCGCGACGTCCGGACGATGACGCTCAGCGCCTGGCGCACACGACGGGCGACCGTCATGGCCGGAGGCGAGCCCGAGTTCGTCGCCGGCCGTCAAGTCTCCGCAGAGTTGTTTCCGGTCCTGGGTGCGTCGCTCGCATATGGCCGCGTCTTTGCGGAGACGGAGGATCGCGCAGGCGCCGCACCGGTCGCCATCATCAGCCACGGCCTGTGGCAGCGCCTCTATCAAGGCCGTGTGTCGGCGCTCGAGAAGCCGCTGGTGTTCGACGGCAGACCCTATACGGTCGTTGGTGTCACAAAGCCCGGCTTTGCATTTGCTGCGACGAGCGACGTCTTCATGCCCATCGGTCAGGACTCCGATCCGCGCCTGCGGAATCGGGAAGCGCATCCTGGAATCCAGGTCTGGGCGCGACTGAAACCTGGCGCCACATTGGAGCAGGCGCAGACCGAACTGACCCTGATCGGACGACGCCTCGCGGATCAGTACCCGGTTTCAAACAAGGGACGCACGTTCGTCGCCGAGCCATTGCGGCCATTCGTGGGTGACGTCGGACCAACGCTCTGGCTGCTGCTCGGCGCTGTGAGCCTCGTGCTGCTGATCGCGTGCGCGAACATTGCCAGCCTGCTCCTGGCGCGCGCTGTGTCGCGCGAACGCGAGATCGCCCTGCGCGCCGCGCTCGGCGCCCGACGAGGCCGGCTCATTCGGCAATGCCTCACCGAGAGTACGTTGCTCGGATTGATGGGAGGCGCGTGTGGAGTTCTGCTCGCCGTCCTCGGCATCCGTCAGTTCGTGGCGTTCTGGCCGGGCGGGCTCCCGCGAGCGGACACCGTTCAAATGGACTGGCGCGTCCTGCTGTTCGCCGTCGGCGTGTCGCTGGCAAGCGGTGTACTGTTCGGCCTGGCGCCGGCGTTCCGCGTGGCGGCTGGCGGGTTGGAACAAACGCTTCGCGCCGGGGCCCGCGCGGTCGTCGGCCGGTCGCGGCGGCTGCACAACGCCTTCGTCGTCTTCGAGATTGCCGTCACGCTCGTGCTGCTCGCCTGCGCGGCTGTGCTGGGCCGCACGATCTTGCGGTTGACCGCGCTGGACGCCGGCGTAGACATCCAGAACGTCCTCGTGACGCGAATGGCACTGTCACCGTCCCTGCTGAACGACCCTGCCGCCGCGCGCGCGGCATGGGACGACGTGTTGAAGCGGGCGATCAGCGTACCGGGCGTGAAGGCGATCGCGATGGTCGACACGGTGCCGATGCGACAGGGGAACAACCAGCTGACGTACTCGACGAGCCCGGCGCCGCCGCCCGCCGATCAGCAGCCGTTCGCGCTGGCCACCAGCGTGACGCCGAGCTATCTCGACGTGATGGGGATCGCGTTGCGGCGCGGCCGGTTTTTCGACGATCGCGATCGTCTCGGCACGACGCCCGTCATCGTTGTCGACGACGTGCTGGCGCAGCAGGCGTTCGGCGCGCAGGATCCGATCGGCAAGCGGCTGTGGTTGCAGGATCTGGGTGCGGTGGACGTCGTGGGCGTCGTGGGCCACGTGCGCCACTGGGGATTTGCGACCGACGACGAGGCTCGCGTGCGCGCGCAGCTGTACTACCCGTGGGCGCAAGTGCCCGACGGGCTGGTCCGGCGCTGGTCGGAGTTGATGTCGATTGCGGTACGCACCACCGTCGATCCCGAGCAGGTGCTCAGTCCCCTCAGACGTGAGTTGCGCGGCGCGACCGGCGATCAGGTGTTGTACCAGGTCAACACGCTCGATCAGCTCGCCAACGACACGCTGGCCCGGCAGCGCTTTCTGCTTTTGCTCTTTAGTGTCTTCGCGGGGGTCGCGCTGCTGCTCGCCTTCATCGGGGTCTACGGCGTGTTGATCTACCTGACGAATCAACGCGTGCCTGAATTCGGTGTGCGTCTGGCCCTGGGCGCCACGGCAGCCAGGATCAGGAAGTTGGTGCTTGGTCAGAGTCTGGGTCTGATCGGCATCGGTATCGCCATTGGACTCGTCGCGGCGCTGGCCGCCGGACGCATGCTGACCCGTCTCGTCGAGGGTGTGCGAACGATCGAGGTCTCCACGTTGATCGTGGCGATCGTGGTGGTCATCGCCGCCGCGCTGATCGCGAGCTTCGTGCCCGCGCTTCGCGCCAGCCGCGTCGATGCGACGACGGCGCTGCGGCAGGAGTAGCGCGGAAACTTTGAACTTCAAACTTCGAACTTCAAACTACCAGAACCTCCACCAAGGCTTCGGCCGCCTGAAGCGAAGGAGAGGGATGGATTCAGGCTTCACACGCGATGAATCCTGGGGCCCTTCAAGTTGATAGCCGAAGAAGTCGAGGAGGGCAGCGTCGCCGAGATCCAGCGGATGAAACGCAAAAGGGTAGTCCTCCACATCGGGATCGACGACCGGATGCTCGCCAGCCCAATAGGGTTCCTCGAATGGCAATCGGGTGCCGATGTCCTCGAGTACTCCGTCGGATGAGAGGCTCAACGACCTTTGGAGCTTGCCGTCCTTCCAGATGGCAAACGTGAACCCGTCGACCACGCTGATCACCGAGTGCAGATAAATGGTTTGATCTGCGCCAGACGCCAGGAAGATCGATGGCAATCGGGATGGGTAGTCGATGGCAAATTCCCGCGCCGCAATGATTGAGAGTCCTGAAAAGCAACCAACAACCAGTTCGGAGGATGGGGGACCCCTGAAATCCAGCGTCCCGTCTGCAATGGGTTCGAGCCTCTCGGTTGGAAACAATCTCTTCGCGAGGGCAGCGGCCGCCTCACGATCCAACTGAGGCGCGGTCTCGAGGATCTCGCGCGGCTTTCGGTCGCTGTAGACGAGCATCCACCTTTTGGCCCCCATCGTCTCTGCCGGTGATCTTACGTCCCGGCAGAGTTGAACGCCGCGCACGACTCCGCGAACCGAAAGTGACATGATCCGCTGACCATGGGTGCTGGTAGCGGCCAACCGAAGCGGTGTCGGTGGCGTCTAGCTAGGGGGTACCGCGATGACGCGTCGTCGGCTGGCAATCACTCTTTTCGTCACAACCGCTCTGGTCGCAGGCGCCGCCGCGCAGCAGGCGCAGCAGGCGCAGCGAGACGCCGCCGATGCGGCGAAACTGATCGAAGTCCTCGAGATCCGCCCTGGCGCAGCCGTCGCCGACATCGGTGCCGGGAACGGCGCGTTGGTGCCGCCAATTGCACGACACCTTGGATCCGCCGGCCGTCTGTACGCGACGGACATCAACGCCGATCGTCTCGCGGAGCTGCGGAAACTGGCGGCGGCCGAGTCGCTCACCAACGTCACCGTGGTCGAGGGCGCAGCGGCGGAGACGAAATTGCCCGACGGGTGCTGCGATGCGATTTACGTGCGGCTCGTCTATCACCACTTTGGCGATCCTCCGGCGATGAACGCCAGTCTCCTGCGATCGCTCAAACCCGGAGGCCGGCTGGCGATTCTCGAGTTCATGCCGAAAACGAAGGTGAGTGCGCCCCCAGACAAGAGGGGTGGGGGCGATTCGCACGGCGTCATGCCGGCGACGGTCATCGAGGAGTTGAAGGCCGTCGGATTTACTGACGTGCGCGAAATCCCGTGGCCTGAGCCGACGGTCGCCGTCATCGCGCGACGGTCTGAGAAGTAGCGCCAGGCTCGTCACGAGCCTGACGACCGCGGCCGATAAGCTTGGAGCATGCCCGCGGGCTCCGTCATCCAGGTTTCCGGTCTTACAAAACGGTACCCAACCGTCACCGCGCTCTCGAATGTGTCCGTCGAGGTGCACGACGGGGAGATCTTCGGCTTGATCGGCCCCAATGGCGCCGGTAAGACGACGGCGATGGAGTGCATCGAAGGGCTGCGGGTGCCCGACGCCGGGCACATCTCCGTCCTGGGGCTCGATCCAATCCGCGACGTGTGCGCGCTGCAGCGGCGCATCGGCGTCCAGCTGCAGGAAGCGCAACTGCAGAAGCGGATCAAAGTCCGCGAGGCGCTCAGTCTCTGGTCGGCGGTCTATCGGACGACGGCCGACGGCTCGCAGCTGCTCGAGCAGCTCGGCATCGCCGCCAAGTCCAACGACTGGTTCATGACGCTGTCGGGCGGCCAGAAACAGCGGCTGTTCATTGCACTCGCGCTGATTCATGACCCGGAGCTCGTGTTTCTCGACGAGCTCACGACGGGACTGGATCCGCAAGCGCGGCGGGCGATCTGGGATCTCGTGCGCGGCATTCAAGACCGCGGCAAGACCGTGTTCCTCACGACCCACCTCATGGAAGAAGCCGAACGGCTCTGCGACCGCGTCGCGATCATCGACCACGGACGCATCGTCGACGTCGACTCGCCCGAGGGTCTGGTGCGCCGGCATTGTCCGGAGCGGACGATCGTGATCGAGACCGCGGATCCGCGGGCGACGGAGTTGCTCGGTCGCGTCACCGGCATCGACGCCGCCACGCGCGAAGAGAAGGCCGTCGTGCTTCGCGCCCGGTCGGTGGACGTGATGACGGGCGTGTTCCGCTGCCTGGCGGACCAGCAGATTCCGGTCACCGATTTCCGGACATTCGTGCCGACGCTCGAGGACGTGTTCCTCAAGTTGACCGGCCACTCGGTGAGGGAATGATGACGTTCAGCGCCCGAGGTCTGCTGGCGCTCACCTGGCTCGAGATCAAGATCTTTCTCCGCGAGCCGCTGGGCGTGATCGGCTCGGTCTTCGTGCCGGTGTTCCTGTTCGGTGTCCTGAGCCGGATGTTCGGTGGACGCCTGACACAGACGCCCGAAGGGTATCGAGGCATCGTCGGTCCCGACCTTGCCGTGTTCGCGGCCCTGCTGATCGGGATCAGTGCGGTGCTCTCGCTCGTGACGATCATCGCGATCTACCGGGAGAGCGGCATCCTGAAGCGGTTGCGCGCGACGCCGTTGCGGCCGCTGACCATTCTCAGCGCGCACGTCCTGGTCAAGCTGGTGTTTACCGCGATCACCCTCCTCCTCACACTGCTGCTGGGGCGCCGCTATTTCGCGGTGGATATTCCGATTCCCTGGGTCGCATTCACCGCGGCGACGGCAGTCAGCACGCTCAGCATTCTTTCGCTCGGGTTCGTGCTCGCCAGCGTGGCTCCGACCGCCCGCTTTGCACAGCCGATCGGCACGATCGTGTTGTATCCGATGGTCGGCATCTCCGGCCTGTTCGTTCCGGTCCACGAGATGCCGGCCGTGCTGCGTCTCATTGCGCACCTGACGCCGGCGACCTACGCGGTATCGCTCATGCGAGGCGCCTGGCATCATGATTCGCTGCTGAGTCACACGGGCGATCTCATCGGCCTTGCGGTGATCGCGGCCGTGGGCACGCTACTCGCGATCAAGTGGTTCCGGTGGGAATGACTTGGAAGTTGACAGTAGTCACAAAATGTGACTAATAATCGCGCGTGGCCAAAGAGCCCGACGCGTTCCTGCCGCTCAAGGACCTGGTCTTCCGGATTCTAGTCGCGCTCGCGGACGGCGAGCGGCACGGCTGGGCACTCGTGCAGTCGCTCCAGGCCTCCGGCGGCAGCACCGTGCTTCCTGGACACCTCTATCGCACGCTCGATCGGATGCTTGACGATGGACTGATCCGCGAACGACGTCAGCCATCCGCCCCTCTGCCGCCGCGAGCTTCACGAGGCGTTGAGCCAACACGATTCTTTCAGTTGACGGATGTGGGCAAGTCCGTGGCGCGTGCCGAAACGCAGCGGTTGGCGGCACTGGTCGCGAAGTCGCGAAGTGCGCGACTTCTGAAGGAGCGGCGATGACGCGCTTCGGCGATGCGCTCTATCGACTATTGCTCCGGCTGTTCCCGGCGACGTTCCGACGCCGCAACCGGCCGGACATGATCCAGCAATTCACTGAGCAGCGGCGCGCCGTCCGCGGGCACCCGCTGGAAGCGTCGGTTCTCTGGGCTCGGGCGATGTCGGACGTCCTGCGACACGGTCTTGCGCTTCGTGCTGCCGAGATCAAGGTACGCCGACCTGTGGGACTCGCGCTGCCGAACTTCCGCTCGATCTGGTGGCACTCAACACCGCGCGAAGTTGAAGTTCGGCAGGCGCTGCGGTCGCTTCGCCGATCCCCGTGGTACTCGCTGACCGTTGTGGCGGTCATCGGACTCAGCACCGCTCTGTGCGCGACCGTCTTCGCGATTGTCGATGGGGTGCTGTTCAAGCCGCTGCCGTTTCCCAATCCCGAGAACCTGTATCTGGTCTCCTCGCGTCGTGCGGGCCGGACCGGCGGCGTCTTCAAGATGGACGAGATCGCGCCGTGGCGCGATGCGATTCCCGGTCTGCAGGTCGCGGCGATGCAGTTGAGGTGGAGCGCCGGCACGGTTGGCGACGGCCGGGCGTACAGCGCCGTCGCGGTCGATGAGGTCTTCTTCGATGTGCTCGGTCAACGTCCGGTCGTTGGCGGCTTCGGGCCTGAACACTTTCGTGCCGGAAGCCCGCCGGTCGCGATCATTTCCCACAGGCTCTGGCGCCACGTGCTCGCAGGCCGCCAGGATGCGCTCGGGAAGGTGCTGCCGCTAGTCGGAGGAGTGGAGCGTCTCGGTCTTCCCGCCGCGCCGGCCACGGTGGTCGGGATCTTGCCGCGCGACTTCGTCTTCCCGGCATTCTCAAACGAAATCCCAGACGTCATCCGCCCTCTGATTTTGTCGAGCACGGCGCGCGCGGGGCGCAACGAAAGCGCCCTGCTGGCACTAATCCGACGGCCCGACGGCCTCCAAATCACCCAGCTTCAGGACCGTCTCGACGCCGCCGTGCGCGCAGCCCAACCAGCTGGCGAGGCCCGGGACCGCATTCTCGACGGCGCCAGTCTCCGCGCGATCGCCGAAGTCGCATCTCCGTTCGCGAAAGACTTTCGGACGCTCGCCCTCGTGGCCGGTTTCCTGTTGGCGCTGGCCTGTGTTGGCGTTGGCGGTTTGTCATCTGCTCGCAGCCGCCAGCGTGAGCGGGACATCGCGCTGCGACGGGCCCTCGGCGCGACGACGTGGGACCTGTTCCGTCAAACCACGGTCGAGGTTGCCCCTCTCGTCTTCGCAGGATCGGTCCTTGGCTTCGCAGCGACGCCGGCGCTGCTGGAATTCACGCTTTCGTTCCTGCCATTGCAGACGGCCTTCGTGAAGCCTCCGGAGATCGATCCGCGTGTCGCCGCGTTGACGATTGCGCTGGCGGGATCGACCACGCTGGTCGTCGCGCTCGGCGTGTTGAGGACTGCGTGTCGCGTTCGTTCGATCGCGCCAGGCTTGATCAGTGCGACCGGACGGTTTCGCAGATTCAACCAGGCAATCGTCGCTGTACAGGCAGGGCTCGCGTTCGCCTTGACGCTGGCAGGCACGCTGGTCGTGACCAGCTTGTGGCACGTCTGGCAGATCGATCCGGGATACGACAGCGAACGCATCGCCGTGATCGAAGTCACTGCACGCGCCGCAGACTCGAGAGTCGTAGCCGAGGATGCGCTCCAGGCGAACGACGACCTCGCACGACTGCCTGGCGTCCAGGCCGCCGGCGTGTTCGGCTTCCGCTTGTTGCAGCACGGATCTCTGGTGGTGACGGCGCGCTCGCACCCGGGCGCCGAGCCGGCGGAGCTCCAGCAAATCCCCCATGGCGGGGACCTCATCGGCGTGCTCAAACTGACCCCTGTCCGGGGACGGCTCCCCACGCGCGCCGAGTTCGCGCGCCGCGATCCGGTCGTGCTCGTCAGCGAGCGTGCCGCGGCTGCGTTCTGGCCTGGAGAAGATCCGATTGGCCGCCCACTCTTTCTCGAGGCGCAGACTGCGACCGTGATTGGCGTCGTTCGCGATCTGAGATTCGTCAGTCTCGACGAGGCGCCGCGCGCCGCGGGCCAGGTTCACACGCCGAATCTCGGCTTCCGGCAGCTGGCGTTCCTCCTGCGGACGAACGGTCAGCCTGAACCGCTAGTGGCGGCCGCACGAGCGCAGCTCGCCGCGCGCCGGGAGCAATTCGAGGTGGTCTGGGCCGGAACGATGGAAGAGGCCCTGGCCGGTTCGATCGAACAGCGTCGCTTCGCGGCGTGGGCTTACGGAGGCTTTGCGATCGCTGCGCTTGCCATCACAAGTGTCGGCATCATCGGACTCGTCGCGATGGTGACCAGCCTTCGGACACGTGAAATGGCCGTCCGGCTCGCCCTCGGCGCTGGAGACGGACGAGTCATCCGTCTTCTATTGAAGGAACAGATCTCCGCGGTGGCGATGGGTCTGGTCGCTGGAGGAGTCCTCGCCGCGTCGAGCGTTGGCACGCTCAGCCGCCAGATGTACGGCGTGACGACGACGGATCCGATCGTGTGGGCCGTGACGGCCGTCATCATCCTGGTGACGGCGACGATCGGGACGCTGCTGCCGGCGCGGCGAGCCGCCCGGACGGATCCGATTCAGGCGCTGCGCGCTGAGTAACAAAAATCAAGCTTCGTGGCCTTCGTGGTGATTGCTCTTAGACAGGCGGCCTTTGAAATGCAGGATCTTCCGAGAAGATCGCTCTACAAAACCCTTCGTGCGTGAATCCGCAGTCACGTTCCGTGAGCCGTTTAGCCTCCTGGAGATGTTGCCGGAAGGCTTGAAGCTCGGCCATCTTCCGGTCGATCTCGGCGAGATGGGCGTCGCAAATGGCCGCCACGCGCTCGCAGGGTCTCCGTCCCGCGCGGCCGAGGCTCAGAATTTCCCGCGTCTCCTCCAGCGTCAGCCCCAGCCGTTGCGCGCGTCGAATGAATCGGAGCTCGTCCAGGACGCGGTCCGAATACACGCGATAGCCGCTCGGCAATCGTGTCGCGCGGCTCACGAGCTTCCGCCGCTCGTAGAACCGGATCGTGTGCGCCGGGATCCCGGACCGTTGCGCCGCTTCGCCAATCAGCATCCCGCGAGTGTACGACGGGCTTGACCTTGAAGCTAGCTTCAAGGTGTACAACGATGGGCGAAGGAGGAGCCATGCGAACCGAACCCGTGAAGCCCAATTGCTGCGAGTGCTGCGGCGCTCCGACCCCTGTCGGCGTGAGCTGCTGCGGCTGCTGCTCGAAGAGATAAAGTGCGAATCCGACGCGCGATCGTGCTGGCAGCGGGGACGCTCCTGCTGCCAGCCGTAGCCACCGGCCAGACCTGAGCGGGTTGAAGCAACCCTTACCTCCCAGGTTGGCGAGGTGTGCTCACGGATGGATTGTCTCAAGGACGTCTCCAACTGAGCGGCTGGCTCGTCGCGGAAGACCGCGACACGCCGTACGACGGCTCGGAGCAGACGCCGAATCCGCTCGAAGAACGTACGAAGATTCGCGTCTGGCTCGTCACCACGGACGTGCGGCTGACGCGGCATTTTGGCGTCCAGGTCACGACGACGCTCCCGGATGTGACGCGCTCGGCCGGCGCGTTCAATTACACCGAGACCTTCAAGGGCCTGGGCGATACGTCCGTCATCGCCTGGCATCGCTCGGTGACATTCGGCTGGAACTTCACCGTCAACGGGGGGTTGTCGCTGCCTACCGGCAAGACGGAAGTCCCGCGGTTCCGTCCGGAACTGTCGGACGGCAGTCTCGTGCCGGTGTCTCGACTGCAACGCGGGACCGGCACGTACGATCCCATCTTCGGCGTCAGCATGAACCGGCTCGTCGGGCAGATCTTCCCGCCCGGTGTGCGCGTGTTCATGACGAGCGCCGCGCGCGTGCCCGTCGCAGAAAATGAGTTCGGGCTGCGGACCGGCGCGTCGATCGAAGCCGGCGCGGGCGCCTCGCGGGAAGTGGGGTGGCATCAACTGATCGCGATCGGCCGGCTCAGCTGGCTGCACCGCGAACGCGACGTGGCCAATGGGATCCCGATTCTCGTCGGCGGGGGAAACTGGTTGTATCTTGCGCCGGCAGCAGCGGTCTCGCTCAGCAGGAAGTTCACCGTTCAGGCGGAGGTCAAATTCCCTCTCTATCGTGATCTGGCGAACCGGCAGCTGGATTCGTCGCGCAGCTTCCAGGCGGGTGTGGTCTGGCAGCCGTTCTGATCGTCCTGGTCCTATGCACCGTCGTCCCCGCGCGCGCTCAACAGGCCGCGACCATCCGCGTGCGCGTCGTTCATGATGGAGCGCCGGTCGTTGGCGCAATGGTTACCGCTGAGCAATCAAAAGCCGTGACCGGCGAAGAAGGGGCAGCGTTGCTGTCGGTGCCCCCTGGACCGGTGAAGGTGGCAGTCAAGAAAGACGGGTTCATCCCGGGCGCGCTGGACGTCGAGCTGAGAACCGGCGAAACGCGAGAACTCCTCGTCGTTCTCGAAAAACTTCCCGCCGTCACCGAAAGCATCACCGTCTCGGCCACACGAACAGGCGGCCGCGTCGACGATCAGGTGATGCGAGTCGAGGTCCTGAATCGTGAGGAGATCGAAGAGAAACTCCTCATGACGCCCGGCGACATCGTGATGATGCTGAACGAAATGGGCGGCATGCGTGTGCAGACGACCTCTCCAGGTCTGGGCGCCGCGACTGTACGCGTGCAAGGAATGCGGGGACGCTACACGAGGTTCTTCTCCGATGGACTTCCGCTTTTTGGAGAAGTTGGCGGACTCGGCCTGCTCCAGATTCCGCCGATGGACCTCGGCCAGGTGGAAGTCATCAAAGGCGTGGCGTCCTCGCTGTATGGAGCCGGCGCGATGGGCGGGGTCGTCAATCTCGTGTCGCGGCAGCCTGCCGAAGCCGCAGAGAAAGAGCTCCTCGTCAACCAATCGACCAGAGGAGCGACGGATCTCGTGGGCTGGTACTCGACGCCGGCGCGCGACGGATGGGCGCTGACGCTGCTTGGCGGTGGACACCGGCAGTCCATGAACGACGTGAACGACGACACGTGGGCCGACCTGGCTGGTTATTCCCGTGGCGTGATTCGCCCCCGCGTCTTCTGGAAGAACGGGAGAGGGAACAGCTTCTTTGCGACAGCCGGGTTCATGGCCGAATCTCGGACGGGCGGCACCGTCGATGATGCGGTGCTGCCGCAGTCAGGCAGTCCCTATCCCGAAGCGCTGACGACACGACGATCCGACGGCGGGTTCGTCGGCCAGGTCCTGCTCAAGCAGCGGTACCTCGTCAGCGCACGGGCGGCCCTCTCATTGGAGCATCACGAGCATACGTTCGGCGAGATCGTCGAAAACGATCGGCATCGCACGGGCTTCGCCGAGTCGACGCTCCGTCTGGCGGCCGGCCGGCACACGGTCGTGATTGGGGCGGCGTTGGAGCACGCGGGATACCGTCACCACGAATTGCCGCAATTCGATTTCGACTACTGGATACCCGGCGGATTCGGCCAGGCCGACGTCGAGCTCACGGACTGGTCGTCCATCAGTGCAAGCGCGCGAGTCGATCATCACAACCGCTACGGAACGTTCTTCAGTCCCAGGCTGTCGGCGCTGTTCCGTACAGGCGGATGGTCCAGTCGCGTCTCCGCCGGCGGCGGCTTTTTTGGTCCGTCGCCGCTGACGGAGGAGACGGAAGCGGCCGGACTGTCGCGTCTCGTCATTCCGTCGCCATTGCAGGCTGAACGAGGCCGCAGTATGTCGATCGATCTGACGAGACGACAGGGGCCCGTGGCCTACACGGTCACGGTGTTCGGATCGCAGATCAGACATCCGCAGTTCGTCGATCGGTCTGCCGGATTGGTGATGATCAGTCTCACGGAGCCGGCGATCAACGCCGGCGTGGAACTGGTCGGCACGTTTCGCCGCGAGCCGTTCGCGGTGACGGCGACGTACTCGTTCGGGCGATCCCGTGAGACGGTCGACGGTCACGAGCAGGATGTCGCGCTGACGCCGCGACACAGCGCGGGGATCGTGGGGATGTGGGAGCGCGAAGGCGCCGGGCGGTTCGGCGTCGAGTGCTACCTGACCGGTCCGCAGCGCCTCGAGGAGAATCCGTACCGTGACCGCAGCGAGTCGTACGTGATCGTCGGTCTGCTCGCCGAGCGGCACGTTGGCAAGATGCGGTTGTTCATCAACGGCGAGAATCTCACAGGTGTGCGGCAGACGCGCTGGGATCCGTTGATCCGTCCCTCACGAGCGCCTGACGGCCGGTGGACGGTGGATGCCTGGGCGCCGCTCGAAGGCCGGAACATCAACGGGGGCCTTCGGATCATGTTCTGAACAGATCAATGCAGCGTGCGCTGGAGGCGCGCGAGCGAATCGGCGACGGTCGATCGCGCCTTCGCAGTCACGATGTGACGAGCCACGCCGCCGAACACACCGTCGAACAGGTCGATCCTCGATCGATTCAGATACACCAGATAGGTGAACGGCGATGCCGTCCGCCGATCGGGCACGAGAACGGTGAGGCCGAGCGACGCGTCGAAGTAGTGCGTGCCGTAAATCTGCTTCGAGGCGACCGCGTACTCGGCCGGACACTCGTCGTGGAGCCGCATCACGGCGAGATGGGTGATGCTGACGACGGTCCGGCGGCCGACTTTTTCCTTGGACCAGTACAAACGATCGGTCGTCCCCGGCGTACCTGTCGCCGGGTAGTCGAGCAGATGCTGCCGTAGCGCCGCGAACGGATTCCAGCCGGTGCCGAGTGAATCCGCGAGCGAGATGAATTCGCGGCCAAGATTCAAGGGCGCGCTCTCGTCCGCGTACTCCATCGACGCCGCTGTCCCGCGCCTTTGGTAATCGCCCACGTAGTCCAGGAGAATCCGGCGGATGACGTGGTTCGTCTGGTCGGGCGCGTCATCACGCCGCCAATCGACGTGTTGCTGAAACCTGTCGATCGCCGTCGCAGAAAGCTGGACGCCGCAGGCGCCGGCGCGGCACTTCCGCAGGCTCCTGATGTCCACATCGTCGAGCGTGAGACCGGCGAGATCCGTCAGCACGGGCCGATCGCCGAACGCGCCGGCCTGCAGGACGGCCTCATCCTCCTTCTTGAAGGTCGCGATGTCGGCGAGCCGGTGGACGTACTGCGCTGGCGTGATTCCGATTCTCACGACCCCGAGCGTCGCCACTTCGCGCCTGTCGGTGGCCGCAAGCGTCCGTGAAACGACCTGTCCGGCATCGAGCCGCGTGAAATCGGCGGTGGAAAGGTCGAATGAGGTCTCGAGGAATGTCCGCGCCTCATCGCGCGACTGGGCCGCCCCCATCGTCCCGAGCAGCATGAACGCGGCGCACACCGCGGCCGGCAAGCGCCTGGGCCGGAGCCGCGGCTCTTCGAGGTGCGGCATCGGCGCCGCCATGAACAGCCGTCGGACAACCTTGGCGAGCACGCGTGCGCGCTGGACCGATCGCGCCTGGCGGGCGCTGTCGGTCGCGATGCCGGTGTTGGCGTACATCTGACGGTAGAGCTTCGAGATCAACACGAACGCAATCCGGGAGCGAATCGATTTCACACAACTCGACCGTTCCCAGATCGCGCGGAGACCGTAAAAGCGGTCCCACACGCCCTGGGTGCGGCGGCGGATTTCGTCCGGCTGCATCGACGGATGCGGCGAGTACACCTTCGGCCTCTTTGCCGAGGGGATGAGCCAGTACCGCGTGAGCGGCACACCGTCGATCGTGGGACCGTCGGCAGCGTTCTCCTCCCACTTCGCAAAGTCGAGCGTGCCCGGAAACGGCGTGAGCATGACGAACTGCGCAAAGGAGACGCCCGCGCGCTGCGCCACGTCCGCCGTCGCGTCGAAGGTCGCCGGCGTGTCCGTCGGCAGTCCGAAGATGAACGATCCCAGCACGTGGACGCCGTGCGATCGGAATGCCTGCAGCCTCGTCACGAGCGCGTCGCCCGCGCAGTTGAAGTTCTTGTAGACCGCCTTCAACCCCTCCGGCGTCACCGATTCGACGCCGACGAGCGCGCCATGAATCCGGGCGCGCTTCATGGCCGCCAGGAACTCGGGGTCCTCGGCCGCCTCCATCGTGATCTGCGTGTAGAACACCATGTCGCTTGGTAGCTGTTCGAGCTGCGCCATCAGCTCGAACCGCTCCTCGCGAACGGCTGTCAGCTTCGCGAGCTGCCTCTTGTCCGCGCGCCGGTCCGCCGCAGCCAGGTCGGATAGTGCGACCGGATAGAAGTTGTCGTCTGCGAGAAGGATGAATCGGAATCCCTGGCGCCGGAGCGCTACGATCTCGCCGACGACGGCATCGACTTGCCGGAGGCGGGGCTTCTGGCCGTCGGTCCGCCAGACCGAACAGAACGAGCAATGTTTCGGACAGCCTCGCACGGTCTGCACCGAGCCCCACATGTAGCGATCGGCCGGCAGCAGATCCCAGCGCGCGGAGACGAACGTGTCGCCTTCGACACGGCCGCCTTCATACCGCCGGTTCGGCATCCCCGTTTCGCAATCGGCGAGCACCTGGCCCCAGACGAGATCGCCGTCGCCGCTGACCACGGCGTGCGCGTCGCCGTGGTCGCGGACCTCATCGGGGAAGAGCGTGGCGTGAATGCCGCCGAACACGACGAACGCGCCGCGGCGGCGCGCCAGCCGGCCGAGCTCGTACCCGCGCAGCACGTTCGCCGTGTGAATGCCAATCCCGACCACATCGCCCGGCCGGATGGTGTCGAGGTCGAACGGATCGAGCGTCTCGTCGACGATGTGCGGCGTGCCGAAGCGGGCCGGTGTGGCGGCCGCGAGCACGTAGAGCCATCGCGGCGTGATGACGGCGGTCCCGAAGGACAGATCGCTCGGGTTAACGAGGTGCACTCGCATCTGACCCACTCCAGTCGCTCGCTCGAGAAGCGTGAGCACGCCTCTAGAACGATCCTGCGATCTTCTTGCCCAGCCGGCTGAAAAAGCCGGCCGTTGCCACCGCGGCTTTTTGCGATGCTCGTCCAACCGCCACGCCAGTGTCTGCCGCCGCGCCCCAGGGAGTCGCGTCGTTCGGCTTCGCTGTGAGTAGCGGTGCGTCGAGCGTGACGCCGCGCGCCATCGGCACGCCGCCGGATGACACAGCGGCGAGCGTTGGCGGTGAGGGCGGGGGAGCCGGGCGATCTGCCGCTTCGTGCGCCGCCTCTCCGGCGGTCATCACGAGAGAAGGCGATCCGTCAGGCGCGGCGGCCTGCGTTCGAGTGATTCGCCCCGACGGCAATTGACCCGGGGCAGGCGGCTTCGTCCGTCGAGTCGGCGATGGCCTTTGCCGCACCGGCGAAGGCGCGGCCGGGGTTACGCGATCCGTCGGAGTCGTGTCGAGAATGGTGAGCGGCTCGAACGGTGCTGCCAGCGTCTCGAGACCGATCACACGAAATCCGGCAAGACAGACGGCGAGGACGCACAGCCCCAGCGCCGCGGTCGCCGCGGTGCTGGCAGACCACGTTCTCGAGACCAGCCGGCCGTACGAAAGGATCCGGATGATCCGGTTGCGGAACCCTGGCGACGACAGCGCGCCGACGGCGGTCAGCATCCGGTTTCGGGCCGGCAACAGGGCCGCCGTCTTCGCCAGAGACGCGGCGTAGCCTTTGGCGCAGCCCGTCAGCGCGATCGTCGCTTCGTCGCAGGCGGATTCGCGTTCGATCCGCAGTTGTCGATTCAGCCACCAGACGGCCGGATGCCAGCCGGCAAGCGCGCCGGTGGCGAGCTGACCCAGATTCAGGAGATCGTCACGGCGCTGAACGTGCGCCCATTCGTGAACCACGATGCGATCGAGCTCTTCTTGATCGAGATGACCGATCAAGCCGCGCGCGATGGCAATGATTGGCGAGCCGCATCCGAACACGGCAGCCGCGCTGACATCGTCAGACATGACGAGCCGGGTGCGGCGTCCCAGTTCGCGCACCTCGTTCCATCGGACGAGCCGGGATTCTTCCTGCGCCGGAAACGGTTGGCACCGCCCGCGCGCCTTTCGAAGTGCCACCAGCGCGGTCAGGGTCCGGATGCCGTGGACGGCGGACCAGATCGCCCAGACAGACACGATCAACGTCGTGGAAGTCCACCAGACGTTCGGCACAGCAACGATGATCCCGGATGCCGGCAGCGCGCCCGCGAGGGGGTCAGGAAGGGGAGCATCGATCGCAGAGAAAAGCGGCAGGATCGGCAGCGTAAAGACGATGGCGAGCCCGATCCAGCACAGGACGTACCGGAATTCCGCACGGGCGCGTCGAAGGAGCCGGAGGATCACGCTTGTCGCCAACGCGACGACGCTTCCTTGCCACAGCCAGTTGAGCAAGTGATCCACGGGGGCTCCTCTACGCGTGTTCGATCAGCTGCTTCACTCGTGTCAACTCCGCCGGATCGATCTCCTCATCGTCCAGCACGTTCAGGACCAGCAAGCTCGGCGAGCCGTTGAACAGCCGGCTGACGAGATGTCTCAAGGCGCGGCGGCGGGCCTGCCGTTCGTCCACGACGGGCCAGTAGACGAACGCGCGCGTCACCTTCTCATGCTTGACGTAGCGCTTGGTTTCGAGAATTCGGAGGATTGTCTGCACGGTGCTGTAACTCACCGGCCGTTTCTTCTTCAGCGCGGCGACCACGTCGCCGACGGTTGCGGTGTGTTGCCGCCACAACACGGACATGACTCGCGCTTCGGCGTCGGTGAGGGCGGGGGATCGGGGGCGCGCCATGCGTCGTCAAATCTATTAAGGAATTAAGAGATAGGTCGAGGGTAGCAGGCGCGCCAGGGGTTGTCAATTAAAGAATTAAAAGTTCGAAGAACTTCGGTTTCCGGTGCGCTAGACTCGATCGGTGACCGTGCTGGACTGGCTGCTCGACTCGGACCCGGCCATTCGGTGGCAGGTGCTCCGCGATCTGGCAGCGGCGCCTGCAGACGTCGTCGCAGCCGAGCGCGCGCGCGTGGCGACGGAGGGCTGGGGCGCGCGCGTGCTGGCCTTGCCGGGCAAAGACGGCCAGTGGGAGGGAGGCGCATTGTTCCCGGCGCGGAGGCCGAGACTCGTCAGCGGCGAGCAGCCTGCGGGCCAGCCCTGGACCGCCACCGCGTACAGTCTCGTGCTGCTGCAGGACTTCGGTGTCGATCCACGGCATGAGGCCGTGCGCCGGGCCGTCGCGCAAGTCCGGGAACACTCCCGCTGGGAACACGCCGGTCAGCCGTTCTTCAGCGGCGAGGTCGAGCCGTGCATCAACGGGATGACCGTCGCGCTCGGTGCCTACTTCGATCAGGATGTCGAGGGGATCGTCGCCCGCCTCGTCGATGAGCAGCTCGACGACGGCGGCTGGAACTGCGAGGCGGAGAACGGTTCGGTGCGGTCTTCCTTCCACACGACCATCAGAGTCCTGGAAGGATTGTTAGCGCACGAGCGCGCCACCGGCGGCTCGACGGAATCGATCGCGGCTCGCCGAAGGGCCGAGGAGTACCTCCTCGAACGGCGATTGTTCCGCCGCAAGAGCACCGGCGACGTGGTCGATCCCGCCTTTCTGCAATTCTCGTTTCCGACGCGCTGGCACTACGATGTGCTGCGCGCGCTGGAGTACTTCCGGGCGGTCGGGGATCCGCCGGACCGGCGTGTGGATGAGGCGATGGAGTTGCTCCGGTCCAAGCAGCAGCGCGATGGGACGTGGCTTCTGGAAAACACGCATCCAGGCGCGGTCCACTTCGCTCTCGAGGCCGGCGACGGCCGGCCGAGCCGGTGGAACACGCTGCGCGCGCTGCGCGTCCTCCGGTGGTACGAGCACTGAGCAGCACTCCCAACCTTCGCGGTTGGTGCGCGGTCGTGGCCGCAGCGACGGCGGTGTTCGCGGCCTACATCAGCCTCGTTCCCTTCAATTTCACGCGGCCACCCGAGGCGTCGCTTGGCGACGCGTTCCAACGGTTGCTTGAAACCGAGCTCATCCCTCGCTCCGCACGCGCTAACTTCGCCGGCAACCTCTTGCTGTTCTGTCCGTTCGGCTTTTTCGGCGGCGGCGCCGTGTTCACCGCGACACGGCGTGCGACCGCTCACGTCATGGGCGCCGTCGCGTGGGTCGCGTTGTCAGTCGCGTGGAGCTTGGCGATCGAGGTTCTGCAGGTTTTCGTTCCAGGCCGGACCCCCTCGCTCGCGGACGTGACCGCGCAGACCGCGGGCACACTCGCCGGCCTCGTCGTGTGGGTGCTTGTCTCGCGCGACATCTACCGCTGGGCCGGGCGCCAGCGAGCAGACCGGTGGCATGACGCGCTCTCGCTCGGACTCGCGGTGTTCACGGCAGGTCGCGTGGTGGCGATGTTGCTGCCACTCGACGTCACGCTCGATCTGGGACTCCTTGCGGAGAAATACCGCAATGGCCTGATCGTCGTGAATCCGATGAGATCGCCCAACCTGTCCTGGGACGGGCTGCCGCTCGCACTCGCGGACGTCGTGCTCTCGTTTCCGATCGGCGTGCTCGCATCTCTGTTTGGACTGCCGCAGGGGCACCGGCGCCGCGCGAGCCTGGCGCTGCTCCTCGGATGGACACTCGTGGGCTTTGTCGAAGTGGCGCAGGTGTTCGTGATGTCGCGGACCGCCGACGTGACGGACTGGTTCGTCAACGCGATTGGTGTCGCCGGAGGAGTGTGGCTGACCGCGCGCTACCTGGCGGGTCGATCGAGACCGGCGCCAGCGACGTCGCGATGGATTCCAATGGGAGCTCTTGCTGCGTCGCTCGGGTTCTACATCATCTATAACTGGAGTCCGTTCGACTTCCATCTGTCCGGGGATTTGATTCGCTCGCGCGCGCCGATGATGTTCGAGCCGCCCTTCTACGGCTACTACCAGAATCCCGAACCCAAGGCGATCAACGATCTGCTCATCAAGATTGCGCTCGCCTTGCCGATCGGGCTGTGCCTGGGCTGGTCAATCAGATCCGGCGGCGTCCGCTACGGCCGGGTCATCATCGCACTCGCGTCCGTCCTGACCGTACTGTTCTTCACGGCCGTCGAAGCCGGCCAGATTCTGCTGCCGACACGCTATCCGGACAGCACCGACATTCTTCTCGGGCTGATAGGTGTGTTAGCCGGCAGTTGGCTCGTTTGGCGGATTCCGCAGTTCGAAGCTCGAAGTTCGAAGTTCTAAGTTCGAAGTTTGAGCTCCCCTGCGGTGTTGAACACGAGGGGCGGTGGCTCGCCCTCGACCAGATGCTCGAACTGCCGCCGGAACTCCGCCTCCGACAGGCGCACCGTCGCCGCCAGGTTCGCCAAAGTGTGCGGATCCTCGAAGTCGTCGCGCCGCAGCCGAATCATGTATCGGCGGGCAATGGCGTAGCGCGTCGAGCTCGTGTCGACGAGCCGCACACGCGTCCGCCCGGTCTGGCCGTCGAGCATCTCGCTGAACGGAATCGGCACGAAGTGGCCGGCCTGCATCGAGATCACCGCGGCGTGGCCTCCGGCCAGCAGATACTTGGCGGCGCAGTAGCCGAGATCGCGCGTGTACTCCATGTCCGCCGGAATGGGATCGGCGCAGCGGAGCTCGTAGCCGATGTTCTTGGCGGAGATCGCCGGACTGATGCCGAACGCGTGCAGCCGCGCCGTCACTCGCTCCTTGAGAATCTCGCCGAGGTTCACGTCGTCGAGGCGGAGGTGGCCGTGCGCGTCGTGCCCGGCCCGCTCGATGCCGGCGAAATCCTCGGGCCCGACGGCCAGCACGAGCCCCTCGGCGATGACCGCGACGCCGTCTCGACGCCCCTCGCTGAGCCGCTTGATGATGGCGCCGGCCAGCGTATCCACGATCGTCTGCAGCCGGATGGGCGGCGTGAACTCTTCACCGATCATCGTCAACGTCGCGCCGGCGGCCTTGCCGATGCCGAGCGCGAGATGTCCGGCCTTGCGCCCCATCGTGATCACGAAATACCAGCGCGAGGTGGTCTTCGCGTCCACCATCAGGTTCTTGACGATGTCGACGCCGTAATGACGCGCCGATTGGAACCCGAAGGTGTCGACGTGCGGCGGCAGGTCGAGATCGTTGTCGATCGTCTTCGGAACGTGCACCACGCGAATCCGGCCGGCCGCCTGGCGGTCGAGCGCCATCGCCGAGAACGCTGTATCGTCGCCGCCTATCGTCACGAGTCTCGACACGTTCAGCCGCAACAGCGACCGGATCGCCGTCTCGAGGTGCTCGGGATTCGTGTTCGGATTGGCGCGCGAGATTCCGAGATACGAGCCGCCGCGGAAGTGAATGCGGCTCACCGCTTCGATCGTCAGCGGGACGACGTGATCGATGTCGCCTCGCATGATCCACTCGAAGCCGTCGCGAATGCCAATGACGTCGATTCCGTCGAGGCGCGCCCGAATCGTCGCCGCGCCGATCACGCTGTTGATGCCGGGCGCCGGTCCTCCGCCGACGAGAATGCCGAGGGTGTGATGGTCGTCCACGAGTCCAGAATGGCACAGGACTCAGTTTTTCGCGCCTGCGCCTTTCATCGATTCGAGCTTCGCGAGGTCCAGCGTCGCGACGGCAGTCTTGAGGGCGTCCAGTTCGACGCCTTCCGCTTTCGCGGTGACGACGAAGCGGCCGCCCAGGACCACTCCAAACTCGTTCGTCCCGCCCGCGCGCTTCGCGCGCTTCTCATGAATGAGGCGATCGCCTTCCTTGCGTGTCCGCTCGACGACCTCGTCATTTTCTTTTTCTCCCGTCACGCCCGCCCATGTCGCGACGCCCACGAGCCCACTGATGCCCCCCGTATCCACCACCTCCAGCTCGATCGTTCGCTGACCGTCGCCATAGCGCGCCTCGGCCGTCGACACCATCAGGCCGGCCAGGCCGGTCCGCTCGGCGCTGGCGCTGGTCTTCGGCATCCCGCCGAAGGTGTCCGGCACGAAGGTCTTCAGCTGATCGATCTCGATGGGATCGAAGCGTTTGCCGCCGCCGAACAGGGTGCCCAGGCCTTCGAGCGCCGCGGTCGCCTGGGCGTTCGGATCGCCGCTTTTCTGCGCCGCCTCCATCTTCTTCGCGCTCTCGTCGATGGCCTTGCCGAACGACTCGAGCTTGCCGAGCGGGCTGTTCGGGTCCACCTTCGCGGTGGCCGCCGGCGACCTGCCGAGTCCCGCGATGCTGCCGGCTGAATACGCGCCGATGCCGGTGATCGTCGCCGTGATAACGCCGATCACCAACATCACGACGAGGCATGAGATGGTGACGACGGCCGTGTAGGCGACGGCTTTGTCGTCGGGCGTCTTCATGACCCGCAGCAAGCCCAGGTACATGAGATAGATGCCGTACAGCCCGGCAAGGATCGCGAGGACGCCCAGCGCGGGAATGATGTTCAGAATCCCGGCGACCCAGACGGGCGTGATGGAGTAGATCGCAACCTTGAAGGCCTGTGCCTTGTTCTTTTCCGTGTTGAACGTCGGCGCGAGGGCGGTGATGAGCGCCGCCAGCACATACACCAACACGACCGCCATGACTACGGCGAGCACGGCGCCGACGAGCCCGCTCACAATCGGCACCCGCACCGTTCCGACGAAGGGGACGCTGACGCCGACGAACACCTGGCCGATGAACGCGGCGACCGCGCTGATCGCGGCGAGCGGCACCACGTACCCCGTGATCAGCGCATTCTGGGTCGTGGTCTCCTCGGCAATTACCGGCCACTCGGTCTGCGGCGACAGCACGATCTTCTGAGCGCGTTGCACGAGATCCATATGTCCCTCCAGGCCCGGTGCGAATACTACTGCTTGTCAATCGTGCCGGCGCAGGAAAGTCTGCGGGCCGCGCCGAGTATAGTGGGGCGATCGCCGAGACACCACATGCGTCGTTTCATCCTTGGAGTCTTCACCGGAGTCCTGCTCACCTTCCTTGGCGGCGCGCTCGCCCTGCGATTCGGGTCGTGGCGGGTGGACGCGACTGCCGAGCCGTCAGACCTGGAGCGCCGTGTGATGCACGGCGTTCTCGATCGCGCCCTGGAACGCGAGGCGTCTCAGGCGAGCGTGCCATTCACCATCGGCAACGAGCGGTTGCTGGCCGGGATGAAGACGTACCGGCAGGGATGCGCCGGCTGTCACGGCGGCGCGGCGGAACGCAGCACCTGGGGCACGACGGCGTTCTATCCGCGCGCGCCGCAGTTCGGGTTCGATGAGGTCGAGCATTCGGATGCCGAGGTGTTCTGGATCGTCAAGAACGGCATTCGGTACACCGGAATGGCCGCGTGGAAGTCACTCCTCAGCGACGAGCAGATTTGGGAAGTGTCGACGTTTCTGACGCGGATCCGATCGCTGCCGCCGCCTGTGGCGGCCGAATGGACGCGACGGGGTGCTCAATGACGCCGCGGACGCAGGACCAGGCTGGGATAAGCGCTGGCCACTGACACTTTGCCGAACGTCGCCCCCTTCTGTTCGAGCCAGTAATCGTACGGCGCGACGTTTCGATCCGCCCGTAAGCTGAAGTGAGTGCCCAAAGCGGCCGCGCACAGCATCAAGCCGATGAGCGTCGGGCGGCCAATGCCGCGACGCATTCCAGGCGCAGGATCCACGGAGCGCCGATTGTCGAGCATGGTTCGATCATACGGCCACTCATGGCTGCACCACTCGTGGGGTGAGTCCGTTGATGCGCTGCGGAGTGGCTCTTTGACAGCGACGCGAATATGCTCAGTGACACGACAGACGGGAGAACAACACGATGTCACCAGTACGAAACTCAACGATTGGACGCTACGTGTCGATGCTCCACATCGGCGTCTTCGTTGCGCTGCTTCTCGCGGTATCTCAAGGTGCCGTTCATTCAGCCCCACCGTCTCCCAGAACGATCGCCATTGCCGACGCGCGCAGCCTGCCGCTGGGAACCGTCGTCACGATTGACGGCTCTGTCACGGTGCCTTCAGGCACATGCGCCTCGAGCGCCGCCCCGCTCAATCAGGGGTTTGCGATCCAGGATCGCACCGCTGGCATCTTTGTGAGCGTTGAGGAGGATCTGGGGTTTGCGCCCAGGCAACAAGTCCGCGTGACCGGCGAGCTTGCCGACGATGGCTTCGGGATGCTCATCCTCACCGACGTGACGGACATCAAGCCTCACGGACGCGGACCGAGCGTGCGGCCGCTGCCGCTCGCCACAGGGTCTGTGGGTGAGGCGACTGAAGGGACGCTCGTGACGATCACGGGAACGATCACGGGCCCCATCGTCGAAGCGCCGACGTTCGGATTCACCATCACCCTCGATGACGGATCGGGCGCCGTTCATGCCTTCGTCTGCGCCTCGACTGGCATCGATGTCAGCGGCTTGAGCGCGGGTCAGACCATCGAAGTGACAGGATTGAGCGGTCAGTTTGAGGACCCCGAGGTCAATCCGCGTTTTCAGAGCGACATCCAGGTTCTGTCCGAGTAGGGCCGGATCTAGCGCATCGGTTCGACGAGCTGTCGTGCAGCCCTTCCACTGACGTTCACCGAGATGCCTGGCGGGTCGCGATCCGGCAGGAGGTTGCCGGGCCGTCGCTGGAAGAGTATCGCGATGCTGTTCCGGTCGAAGTCGGTGGGCCCCGCCGGCAGCCCGCCCGGCGACATGATCGAGGGCGTGCGAGTCACGTGCTGATACCCCAGGGCGTGTCCGAGCTCGTGACGGTAGAGCAGTGACGTCAGGCAGAAGTCGACGTCGGTGGTGAGCCAGACGGCTCCACGCGTAAGGACGAATGGTTCGGTGCCGAGGTAAGCAGTGCCGCGGCCCGCTGTGCCGAGCGAAACCGACATGAGGACGACGATGGTGCCCTCTGGAGTCTCATCGGTCCGGACGCGAGCGCCTGGTTCAACCTCGCCGATGTCGACGGACGTCCAACCGAGATGTCCGCCGGTCAGCGGCGCGAGCTCTGCTCCGAGGCCGGTGGCGAGACAGTCGAGCTGAGTCCGGCTGATCGGCCGGTTGATCACCGGGAACTCGCGGAATCCGAGCGTCCCGCCGCTGTAGTCGACCGCGTGGGTCAGCAACTGCAACCGGGGATTGCGCGTCCATCGCTGCAGGCCGGCGGCCCTGGGAGAGAACTCCTCGAACGCGGCGAGGTTGTGTGTCGACGGAATGAGCGAGAGCTCAACCGGACGATCATCGGGAACCCTCACGCTGGTCTCGCGCTCGACAAACGCCGGATGGCGCAGCCGAAGCGACACAGTCGCGGGACTCTGGGTCTGGATCACCACCATCCCGGCCGCGTCAGTCTGCTGCTCGCGTGCATTTTCAACTGTGACCAGTACCTGCGAGAGTCCAATTTGAGGACTCAGCGCGGAGACGACCCGCACGGTCGCCTGGAACATCGTCGGCGACGGTCCGTCTGGACCGTGGCCGCAGCCACCAACCAGGGTCAGGCTGGCCAGAATCACTGAGTTCCGAGTCGCGCGTCGAGCCATGCCGCTTCCTTGGTTCCGCAACGTGCAACGGCGATCCCACGACGGGCTTTCAATCGCACGGCATAGTAATACTGCGACAACAGTTGACGTTCGAGCTCGCGTGGCGGTTCAGTCGGCGCGCCTTTTAGCACGTGACCGAAGGATACGCAGCTATTGGAGGAGATTTGGTGGACGGCGCGAGGCTCGAACTCGCGACCTCCGCGTTGCGAACGCGGCGCTCTCCCAGCTGAGCTAGCCGCCCACTCAGGAAACTTCGAACTGCAAACTTCGAACTTCGAAATGAAACCCGGGGCGTGAATGCGAAACGCATCATCTGCGCGCATCGCGCTCACGACCGCGACCCTCAAGTTTAGCACGTGCGCCTGAGCCTTTCAGGCTCTCAGGCTTTCCGGCTTTCCAGCTAAACAGCGCAGCGCACGAGCTCTTTGGCACCCGCGACGTCTCCAGCCTTTCCCAGCGCGACCATCTGCAGCAGTCTCGCTTTCGCACCCGAGAGATCGCCGGCGAGGAGCGCACCGATCTTCGCGAGATGCTGCCCGCCGCCGTCGTAACCGTACCGCGGCTTGACGCGCCCGGCGGGGCAGCGGGATGAGACCGTCACGAGCACGCCGGACGAAATCGTGCGCTCGAGCGCCGGCATGATCGCCGGCGGTACGTTGCCGCGCCCGAAGGCGACCAGCGCGAGTCCGCGGAGGCCGTCCTCGGTGAGCACGCGCACGAGACGATCGCTCATGCCCGTGTAGACCTGCAGCAACTCGACCTTCGTTTCCAACCGGCGAACCCGCATGCCGGCGTCAGCGGCGTCATCGCGCCACGACGGCCGCGGCAAGGGACCGCGACGGAACGTCACGGCGCCGTCGTCGACGACGCCGACGGGACCGAACTCCGGCGTCGCAAAGGATCCGGACGATTCGGTGTGCACCTTCCGCACTTCGCGCGCCGGCAGAATCTGTTCGTCCATGACGACGAGCACGCCGTAGCCGCGAGCGGCGGGTGAGGCGGCAACGCGCGCGGCGGCGAGCACGTTGCCGGGCCCATCCCAACTCGGATCGGACACCGTCCGCATGGCGCCGACCAGCACCACGGGTTTCGGGGAAAGCAACACGAGATCGAGCAGGTAGGCGGTTTCCTCGATCGTATCGGTGCCGTGCGTGATGACGAGGCCGTTGACGTCCGGCCGCTCGAGCCACGCGGCGGCGCGGCGCGCGAGGCGCCACATCTGCTCCGGCGTGACGTGCGGCCCGGGAAGCCGCGAGAACTCTTCGACCTCGACGTCGCCCACGGATTGAAGATTCGGCACCTGCGCGAGGATTTCTTCGGCGCTGAGCGCGGGGACGGCGGCGCCGGTAGCCGGATCGAATTTCATCGAGATCGTGCCGCCGGTAAAGAGAAGGCCAATCATTGCAGCACGTCGAGGTACTTCAACGCGCCGCCGGTGTTGAACACCACGACGGAGTCGTGCGGCTTGACGCGTCCGTTGCCGATGAGGACCCGCAGCGCATGCAGCGCGGCGCCGCCTTCAGGCGCGGCGCTGATGCCTTCCAGCCGTCCGAGATCCTTCATGCCGGTCACCATCTCGCCGTCTCCGACCGCGATGGCGTCGCCGTGACTCTCGCGGAGCGCGCGCAGCACGAGGAAGTCGCCGATCGCCTTGGGCACGCGAAGTCCGTCCGCAATCGTGTGCGCATCTTCCCAGAGCGTCGCTTTCTCCGTGCCTGCGGCAAACGCGCGGACGATCGGCGCGCAGCCCGCGGCTTGCACCGTCACCATCTGCGGCCGCCTGACGGGATCGATCCAGCCGAGCGCCGACATCTCGGCGAACGCCTTCCACATGCCGACCATGCCCGTGCCGCCGCCCGTCGGATAGATGATCCAGTCGGGCAGCGTCCAGCCGAGCTGCTCCGCGATTTCGTACCCCATCGTCTTCTTGCCCTCGATGCGGTACGGCTCTTTGAGCGTCGACACGTCGTACCAGCCGAGCGGTTTGCCTTGCTCGGCGGCGATGCGTCCGGCATCGGTGATGAGTCCGTCGACCAGCGTCACGCTCGCGCCGTACAGCTCGCACTCTTTGACGAAGGGAATTTTGACGTCCTTCGGCATGAAGACCTGCGCCTCGAGGCTCGCGCGCGCCGCGTAGGCCGCCATCGCGTTGCCCGCGTTGCCCGCTGTCGGAATCGACAGCACTTTGGCGCCCAGGTAGAAGGCGCGTGTCACGGCTGCGGACAGTCCCCGCGCTTTGAACGAGTTCGTCGGGTTGAGCGATTCGTCCTTGACGTACAGTCGTTCGAGCCCGAGCGCTTTCCCGAGCCGCCGCGTGCGGATAAGCGGCGTCCACCCTTCGCCGAGCGACACGGGCGATTCGAGCTGGCCCGAATGGGTCTCGAACAGCGGCATCAGCTCGGCGTACCGCCACATCGAGGATTCGCGTCCGGCGAAGGACTCCTTGGCAAGATGCTTCGCGGCTGTGAGGTCGTACCGCGCGAGCAGCGGCGCGCCGCAGGAACACAGATGATGGACCTGTCGAGGATCGTAAGGTCCCGCGCCGCATGGCACGGAGCACTCGAGGTGTGAGAATAAAGAGCTCATGCGTGTGTCAATCTGAAATCTGGAATCGGGGAATCTGCAATCTGATCGGCAATCTAGCCATCGGGGAATCTGCAATCTATCCGGAAATCGGAAATCTATCGGGAGAAAGATTGCAGATCCAGTTTGCAGATTTCAGATGGATCCGTGACACGCGCACGTCGCGCTCATTTTCCCAACAACTCGCCGTCTTTCTTCTTCTGCAGGTCGTCGATCATCGTCACGTGCTGGTCGGTGATTTTCTGCACTTCGTCCAGCGCCCGCCGCTCGTCATCTTCCGAAATCTTGTGGTCCTTGAGCAGCTTCTTCAGGCGATCGTTCGCGTCGCGACGGACCTGGCGGACGGCGTTCCGGCCCTCTTCGGCGTACTTGTGGACGAGCCGCGACATTTCCTTGCGCCGTTCCTCGGTGAGCGGCGGGATGGGAATGCGCAGCACCTTGCCGTCGGAGGCCGGGTTCAGGCCGAGATTGCTTTTCTGAATCGCTTTTTCGATCGCCGACATCAGCGACGGATCGAAGGGCTGCGCGACGATGAGCGTCGGTTCCGGCACCGACAGCGAAGCGACCTGATTCAACGGCAACGACGCGCCGTACGCGTCGACATGGACGGGATCCAGCAGCGACACGGTCGCGCGTCCCGTGCGCAGGCCGCCGAGCTCGCGGCGCACGTGATCGATCGCGCTGTCCATCCGTTTCTTGATTTCGGCACTCAGGCCTTTCAGATCATTTGCATCCATAGCTGTCTCGGAGCGTCACGCCATCACCGTCGTCCCGACGGGATCGCCCATGATGACGCGGCGCAGATTGCCCGGCTCGCGGAGATTGAAGACGACAATCGGCAGCTTGTTGTCCATGCACAGCGAAATCGCCGTGGCGTCCATGACTTTGAGGCTCTTTTCGAGGACCTCGAGATACGAGATGGTCTCGTAGCGTTTGGCGCCTTTGTCGGTCATCGGATCGGCGGTGTAGACGCCGTCGACCTTCGTGCCCTTCAGGATGACCTCCGCGCGCATTTCCATCGCGCGAAGGGCTGCCGCGGTGTCGGTCGTGAAGTACGGGTTGCCGGTGCCGGCCGCAAAGAGCACGACCCGCCCCTTCTCGAGGTGGCGGATGGCGCGCCGCCGGATGAACGGCTCCGCCACGGCGCGCATCTCGATCGCCGTCGCGACGCGGGTCGTCACGCCGAGCTGCTCGAGCGCATCCTGGAGCGCGAGGGCGTTGATGACCGTGGCGAGCATTCCCATGTAGTCGGCCGTCGACCGATCCATGCCCCGTGCGCTCGCGGCCAGGCCCCGGAACAGGTTGCCGCCGCCGATGACGACGCCGACCTGGACGCCGAGTTGCTGGATTTCGCCGATTTCGCGCGCGACCTGCGTGGCGACAGCCGGGTCGATCCCAAAGGGCTGTTCGCCCATGAGGGCTTCACCGGAGAGTTTGAGGAGGACGCGAGAGTAGGCAGGCGTCGTCGGCACGGACGACGATTATATGAGACTCACTCGTTCGGGCCGCGGAGCGGCCCGACGAGTGAGTCGAGGCCCTGAGGCTCTGAGGCCCTGAGGCGCTGAGGCATTTGTCAAAGCCTCATCGCCTCATAGCCCCATCGCCTCATAGCCTCACCCGGCTTCTCCCACTTTGAACCGCACGAACCTCGCGATTCCGATGTTCTCGCCGAGCTTGGCTATTGTTGCCTGCACCATCTGATCGACGGTGGTCTTCGGATCGCGGATCGACGGCTGGTCGAGCAGCACGACCTGTTCGTAGAAGCTGCCGAGCTTGCCCTCGACGATCTTGTCGATGACCTGCGGCGGCTTGCCGGAATTCTGCATCTGCGCGCGGTAGATGCTGCGCTCGCGCTCGAGCACGTCGGCCGGAACGTCGTCGCGGCGCACGTACTGCGGGCTGGCCGCGGCGACCTGCAAGGCCAGCTCTTTCAGCAGCGTCTGGAAGTCATCGGTTCGCGCGACGAAATCCGATTCGCAGTTCAGCTCGACGAGCACGCCAATCTTGCCGCCCTGATGGATGTAGGCGCCGATCAGCCCCTCGCCGGTCGACCGTCCGGACTTCTTGGCGGCCTGGGCGAGGCCGCGCTTGCGAAGGATGGTCGTCGCTTCTTCGACGTCACCGTTGGCTTCCTGGAGCGCGGCCTTGCATTCCATCATGCCGGCGCCGGTGCGGTCGCGCAGCTTCTTGACGAGTTCAGCGGGGATATTGGTGGACATGAGTGACTCTGTCGATGTCAGGCCGAAGGCCACAGGCCAAAGGCCGAAGCAAAAGAATTATCGCGGCGAAGCCCGGGCAGATCGTCCTGACTAAGGGCCGAAGGTCTTAGTTCGGCCTGCGGCCTGCGGCCTTCGGCCTGATCTACGCTGTCGTCGTCGCCGGGGCGGCGTGAGCGCGGGATTTCGTTTCGGCGGCCTCGGACGCGCTGGCGGATTCGGCCAGGCCGCGTCCCGACAGCACGGCATCGGCGATGCCGGCCGCAAACAGCCGGATCGAGCGCAGCGCGTCGTCGTTACCCGGAATCACGTAATCGACCTCGTCGGGATCGCAGTTCGTGTCGACCACGCCGATGACCGGAATCTTCAGCTTGCGCGCTTCGTCGACGGCAATCTGCTCATGCTTGGTGTCGACGATGAACACGATGTCGGGCAGCCGGTTCATGCCGCGGATGCCGTCGAGATTCTTGGCGAGCTTCCGGCGCTCTTTTTCGAGGCGCGCGATTTCCTTTTTCGAGAGCGTCTCGTACCGGCCGCCGTCGGCCGTCATCGCTTCGAGCTCCCGCAGCCGCGCGAGACTCCTCTGGATGGTCGAGAAGTTTGTCAGGAGACCGCCCAGCCAGCGCTGGTTCACGAAGTACATTTGGCAGCGCTGCGATTCCTCGGCGATCGCGTCCTGGGCCTGGCGTTTGGTGCCGACGAAGAGCACGGTGCCGTTCTGGCTGCAGACGTTGGAGACGAACTCCGCCGCTTCGCGATACAGCTTGGCCGTGCGGCCAAGGTCGATGATGTAGATGCCATTGCGTTCGCCGAAGATGTACGGCTTCATCTTCGGGTTCCAGCGCTTGGTCTGGTGGCCGAAGTGGACGCCGGCCTCCAGCAGGTCCTTCATCGCGATCGCGTTCAAACCGATTCGTCTCCCTCCAGAACCCGGGCCGGGGAAGCCGGGGTCCGACACAACTGCCCTTGTTAACGCTTACTGAACTGGAACCGTTTACGCGCGCCCGCCATCCCGTACTTCTTGCGCTCCTTGGCGCGCGGATCCCGCGTCAGCAGCCCGGCCTTCCGCAGCCGTGCGCGCAGTTCCGCGTCGTAATCCACCAGCGCCCGCGCGATGCCGAGCCGCAGGGCGCCGGCCTGACCCGACACGCCGCCGCCCGCCGTCGTCGCGAGGACATCGAACCGCTCGGCCGTCTCGGTCACCATCAACGGTTGCCGGATTACCAGCCGGAGCGACTCGGCAGGGAAGCTCGCTTCGATTGGACGATAGTTTACGGTAATTACGCCCGAACCGGGACGCAAGAACACGCGGGCCGTCGACGTCTTGCGCCGGCCGGTCCCGTAGTACTGAGTTGCAGCCAAGTTATGCGACCTCGAGCTTGTTCGGCTTCTGTGCGGCGTGCGGATGATCGCCAGCCGCGTAGACCTTGAGTTTGCGATACATCGCGTTGCCGAGCTTCGTCTTCGGCAACATGCCGCGCACCGCTTCTTCGACCAGCCGGAGGGGAGTCTTCTGCCGGACGATCTTGGCGCGCTCTTCCTTGAGCCCGCCCTCGTAGCCGGAATGACGCCGATAAATCTTCTGCTCGTCCTTGCGCCCGGTCAGGCGCACCCGCGCGGCGTTGACGATGACGACGTGATCGCCGCGATCGAGGTAGGGAAGCCAGGTGGGTTTGTGCTTGCCTTGAAGCAAGCGAGCCGCCTGACTGGCGACACGGCCGAGCACCTGACCGTTGGCATCGATGACGTGCCACTGGCGGTCTGTCTTGGCCGCAGGCGCAGGCGTACTCGTCCCCATCGTTCTCCTTCTGACCCGCTAGGCTGCTCAGGATACCGCCTGGACCGTGCTGGGCGGATCACAAGAACGGCAAACCTCAAGCATAGGGTCCGGTTGAAAAAATGTCAATCTTGAGACCCGGAATCAGCCCCTTTTTGCGGCCGGATTCCGGCGTCGGGGAATCTTGTATGTGCGATTACGGTCCCGTAATCGGGCCGGAATCATTCGTAGTTCCCGCAGGAAGGCAGGGCCGCGAGTCCAGTTCTGGAAACGAGACTTCTCGATTGTGTCACGCCGCGCACAAGTCTGGCATCAGGCTTGCGAATACTGCGCGCGACCATGGTGCTGAACGCTGCTTTCCGTACTCAAACCGTCGGGCTCGACATCGGCTCGAGCGCTGTGCGGGCCGTCGTGCTGAAGAAGGGCCGCAGCGCGTGGTCGCTCGTCGCGGCGGCCGAAGAGATGCTGCCCGGCAACGCGATCCAGGACGGCGTGACCCTCGAACCGGCGATCGTGAGCGGCGCCGTGACGCGGCTGATCGATTCGCTGCGCGTCAAGAAGGCGCGCGTCGCGTCCGCGCTGTCCGGACACGCCGTCATCGTGAAGCGCCTGTGGCTGCCGACGCTCGAAGAGGCCGACCTGGACGACCGGATCCCCTGGGAAGCCGAGCAATACATCCCGTTCGATCTCAACGAGTGTCAGCTCGACTATCGCGTCATCTCGACCGGTACCGACAAGTCGAAGTCCGGTGTCGACGTCCTGCTCGTGGCCGCCAAGAAAGAGCAGATCAGCGAGCGGGCGATGGTCATCGAGCACAGCGGACGAACCCCGGCGGTGATTGACGTCGAAGCGTTCGCGCTGGCGAACGCGTACCAGATGAATTATCCCGATCGAACCGACGCGCTCACCGCGCTGATTCACGTGGGGCGCAGCGGGACGATTGTCTGCCTGCTCGAACGCGGCGATCCGGTTTTCAGCCGGCATATTCCGGTCGGCGGCCAGGGGCACGTTGACGCGTTGATGCGAGAGCTTGGATCCGAAGCGAACGAGGAGCTGGCGAAGCTGATTCTCCAGGGCAAACAGCCGAAACGCGCGAACGAGAAGCATGTTGCCACCGCCCTGCGAGCGGCCAGCGCGCATCTGGCGAGCGAGATTAAGAACACCATCGAGTTCTACCGTGAAAGCGCGCAGTTCGATCGACTGAATCGCATTGCGGTGTCGGGTGGCGCGTGGCAGGCGGCCGGACTGTTCGAGTTGCTCAAAAGCGAGCTGGGCGCCGCCGTCGACGTCTTCGATCCATTCAGACAGGTCAAAGATGCGGGACACGTCGGGGGCGAGTCGACGGGTCCGGCGTACGCCGTGGCGGTCGGCCTCGCGATGCGTCAAGACGGCGACCGGTGATACGGGTCAACCTGCTCATCAGCGAGCGGCCAATTCGCCGCACGAGCCGACTGGGCGTTCGCAATCCTGCGCGGCTTGGCGTGGCAGCCGTGACAGTCGCCGCGCTGGCGAGCGGCGCAGACTGGTGGTGGCTGAAAGCGGCAGCGCGACAGCTCGATCGCGCGCTGGCGATCGCGGAGGTCGAGACCGGCCGGCTCCGCGAATCGGCCCGACAGGCGGATCAGATCAACGCGCGCAAAGGCGAGTTGACGGCGCGGCTCGCGTCGATCGCGCGTGACGATGCCGCGCGGTTCGTTCCGGTGCGGCTGCTGGCCGCCGTTGGTGAGGAGGTGCCGGAGGGCGTGTGGCTGACGGCCGCCGAGCAGCATGGCACGAGGCTGGAAATCGCCGGCCGGGCGCGGTCGATGACGGCCGTCGCGGAATTTGTCGACCAGATTCGCGGCTCCGGCGCGCCGAACGCGCCGGTTGAGATTCTCTCTGCGAGCACCGAGACTCGCGACCGCACGACCGTCGTGCGTTTTTCCGTAAGACTGAACTGATTCGGGTCTCTCCTCTCGGTCCCGAGATGCGGGCGCTCCGCCCGCGCGGCGGTTCGTTTGGCCAGAACGTTCGGCGATCTCCCTGCACGAACGCGGGGACTCGTCTTCGTGCTCCTCACGCTCCTGATTCCTGCCGTCGCCTGGCGAACGTGGCTTGGCCCGGAGCGTCTCGCGCTCGAGTCGCGAAAGGCGCGGCTCGCGGCGGCGCTCGCTGAGATCATCCGGCTTCGGACCTCCGTCAGCGCGTCGTCTTCCGCCCAGCGCGAACTGCGCAGCCTCGAGGCCAGGCTCAGCGCGCCGGTCGAGCAAAGTACTGCGAGCTCTTCCCGACCCTTTCTGGCCGCTTTGCACGATGCCGCGATGCAGTCAGGCATTGCGCTGTCGAGCTTCTCGGGGGCTCCGTCGATCGTTGCGGCACCTCAGGCACCGCGCGCGGCCGTGGGGAAAGAGCCGCCGCGCCGGGTGCAGTTCGACGTCGAAGGCGGCTTTCCGAAATTCGTCGCCTTTCTGAGCCGGCTCGTCAGACTGCCGCAGGTCGCGTCCGTCGCGGACATCACGATCAGGTCGCTCACAAGACAGTCCGAACACCGGACGATCGCCGCGACCGTCGTCGCGACGACGACGGATCAGAACTCGTTCGTCGTGGGCGATCTCGTGACGTACGAGAGCGCCGGCAAGCGTGATCCCTTTCAGGATCCACTCGGGATGACGACGGCCGGTGAGTCGCCTGGTGGAATGCCTCGACCGGTTCGCGCAGGACTCGCATCGGTTTCGGTCGGCGACGTGACCGTGAAAGGGATCGCGAGATGGAGCGGCACGATGACCGCGATCCTCGAAGACCCGGATCGCCGGACGTTCGTCGCCAGACCGAAGGACCGGCTGCTCGACGCCGTGATCGTCCGAATCGACGAACAGGGCGTCGTGTTCACGACGATGGTCACCGGTGACCCCTCCGCACCTGTCTCCGAAATCCGCAGGAACCTCGGATCGAATTCTGTCGTCCGCCGATGATCCGCACTTGGTGTGGCATTGCGTTGCTGTTCACCGCCGCGGCCGTGCCGCCGCAGCAATTTCGCGGCAATCCAATCGACGTCGACTATCAGGGCGCACTGCTGCGGGTCGTCATCCGGCAACTCGCCGACATCGGCGGCATCAATGTCGTGATCGATCCGAGCGTGCCGATCAATGCCGTCGTGGATCTGAAGCTGACGCAAGTGCCGTGGGACCAGGTGCTGGACATCGTGCTGAAGAGCGCGCAGCTGACGTACCAGATCGATGGTCCGGTCGTGCGTGTGCTGACGCGGGAGACGCGAAATCGCGAGTTGAAGGACGAGGCCGAGCAGAAAAAGAGTGCCGAACCGCCGGCGGTGGTCGAATCCGCGAGGCTGAGGCTCAATCACGCGTCGGCGGCGTCTCTCAAGAGACTGCTGGAACAGACCCGATTCCTCTCTGCCAAAGGCACCGCCGACGTGGACGAGCGGACCAACACGCTCATCGTGAAGGACCTGCCCGAACCGCTCGCCGAGATTCGACAGCTCGTCGCCGACCTCGATCGGCCCGAGCCTCAGGTCGAGATCGAAGCCAGGATTCTTCAAACGAGCCGCGACACGGCCCGCGCGCTCGGCGTGCAGCTTGGCGTCAACGCGAGAGCCGCTCCGGATCTCGGCAACACGACGCCGCTCGCGTTTCCAAACAGCGGGACGATGTCGGGCCGCGTCGTAGCACAGGGACCGGTCACCCAGAGCCCAAACGATCCCCGCGCCGGGGACCTCGAGAAGACCGGTACGGCGGTGAATCTGCCGATTGCCGGCGCCACATCGGCCCTGGGCATCTCGCTCGGCGCCGTGAACGGAGCGCTCGCCATTGACGCGGCGCTCTCCGCGCTCGAGCACGACGGCAAGATCAAGATCCTCTCGCAGCCGCGCGTCACAACCCAGAACAACCGGCCGGCTGAAATGGCTCAGGGATTCCAGATTCCATTTCAGACCGTCGCGAACAACACGGTCACGGTGCAGTTCCGCGACGCAGCGTTGAAGCTCGTCGTCACGCCGCAGGTCACCGCGGACACGGTGCTGATGCACATCGTTCTCGAGAACGGCACGCCCGATTTCAGCCGCGCCGTGAACGGCAACCCGTCCATCAACACGCAGCGCGCCGACACCCAGGTGCAGGTCAGGGACGGAACGACGACCGTCATCGGCGGCATTACGCAGTCGACCGAGAGCTCGCTCCTCGATCGCACGCCCGGGGCGAGCCGCATTCCGCTCATGGGTTGGCTCTTCAAACGGAGCGACATGCGTTCGGAGACGCGTGAGCTTCTGATCTTCATCACGCCGCGCATTATTCGGAGCCGGCCATGAGCGCGGGTCGCGAGTTGGCGGCACTTCTTCTGCTGGCGACGGGCTGCACCGGCGCCCCCCGAGACGGCGCCTCCGCCTCGTACCTCATCGTCGATTCCCTCGAGGCGGCAAGCGGTGCTGAGCCGACGACGTTCAGCGGCACGCTCGCGTCGGATGTGCTGACCGTCGTCAACCGTCAACAGGGCGGCGCGGAGGTGCAGCAGCCAACGGTCTTCGAAGATCGTGCCCGCGTGTCGTTCAGCCTCGCCTTGAAAGATCCAGGCAGCCCGGCATCACCATCGCAGCCCACGACCACGAACTTCATTACGGTCACGCGGTACCGCGTGCGATTCATCCGCGCCGATGGCCGCAACGTGCCCGGGGTCGACGTGCCGTATCCCTTCGACGGGGCGTTCACGCTGACGGTCAGCGGTGAGGGTCAGACGATGACGTTCACGCTCGTCCGAAGCCAGGCGAAGCGGGAAGCGCCGCTCGCGGCGTTGGCGGCGGGAAGCGGCGTCATCTCGGCGCTTGCCGAAGTCACGTTCTACGGATCGGACCAGGCTGGCCGCGTCGTGAAGGCGGTCGCCCTCATCGGCGTCAACTTTGCCAATTGGAGCGACCCGGAGACGTGATGACGAAACGAACCTTGCCTGTTGTTGTGATCGTGATCGCGGCTTTCGGCTGCACGCTGGATCGACAGCCGGTTCCGCCGCTTGCCGGTCCGTCGGAAAACGCCGTCGCGCTGAGGCTCACGGCAACGCCGGACCAGCTGATGCAGGACGGCGTCGCGTCGTCGCTCGTCGAAATCGTCGCGCGCGATGCGTCCGGCCAGCCGCTCCGCGGGCTCGTGCTCGAAGCCGCGACCTTCGTCGGCGGGGTGCGGATGGATTTCGGAAGCCTCTCAACGCGCAGCATCTCGACGACCAAGGAAGGACGCGCCGCGATCACCTACTACGCTCCGCCGCCGCCACCGGCGTCGGCGACAGACGATGTGACGGTGGCGGTGGTGGTGACGCCATCCGGGACGAACTTCGTCAATGCGACCGAACGCGCGGTGTTCATCCGGCTGTTGCGGCCCGGCATGGTCCTGCCGCCCAACCGCCCACCTGTCCCGCAGTTCTTCTTCTCTCCGACGTCGCCGCGCGAAGGCGATGCCGTCGTCTTCGATGCATCGGGATCGACCGACGATGGATCGATCGTGTCGTTCGTCTGGAGTTTCGGCGATGGCACCGGCGGCGCAGGTGTGCGGCTGACGTATCGCTTTCAACTCGCCGGCACCTACAACGCGGCTCTGACCGTGACTGACGATCGTGGAGCGACGGCGTCCACGCCCCCCGTCGCGATTACGGTCAACTCGTCAGCCGACCCCGCGGCATCTTTCGCAATCTCCCCGGCCGAGCCGACGGTGGGGCAGCCGGTGCACTTGAACGGGTCAGCGTCGAAGGCAGTGCCCGGCCGAACGATCACGACGTACGCGTGGGACTTCGGCGACGGGTCGTCCGGATCTGGCGTCGCGGTTTCTCATGTCTACACCGCGCCGGGCTCCTACGCGATTCTTCTGAAGGTGACGGACAACCTCGGAAGGAGTGGAACAGAGGTGCAGACCGTCATGGTCAAGTCCGTGGAGCGCTGACTCGGCATTGCCCAAAAAAGTCGACGATGTGACGCGGCAAGTCGAGTGATGTTTGGGCGCAGCTGAAGAGCACTCGCGCCCACGCGTCGGTACGACGGGTACGGCGGGTCCGTGGAACCTGATTCCCGTCATCTCTCTTAATGGTGACGTTCAGGTTCTTGCGAAATCCGTCGTGGTCTTTGTACGCACAATTTGCAGCCGAGTCACGAATCTCGGCCCAATAGGAGGTTGCCACCGGGCACGCAGACGTGCACTGTCAGGTGTCTGTGAGCGGAGTCCGCAAAGTTGAGGAGTTTGCCGCGTGGCAGTTGGCGGACGCGTTCAAATCCGACGTGTTCGCCCTGTCAAAGTGAAAAAAGCTGACAAGCATCACGTTCCTCGGACGCGCCGTACCGGTCGTACCGACTGATGCCCGTTCGGGGGATCCGGCCTGCGCTGCCCGAGTCTCCGCGTGAGGGCTCGCGTCGTCCTACTTTGAGGTACGTCCGTCACCGCGCATTCTTGGGCAAAGCCCGCTGACTCGTACACATTGGCTCGTAGCTTACGTTCCCGTAACCAGAGAACCACCTCTTTGGTGGGAATGCGCGTTCTTGCTGGCGCAAACACTGACGAAATCGTAGGCATCAGCCTTGCGACCGTTTGCGCGAGATGCACGACCCGGGGAGTCCATTATTCGGAACGTCGAAGCCGCGGGAGCGCGCCAGCGCTCCTGTCTCCATGCTGCGCGGCAGGCGCGGCGCGGATGCGGACTCGTTGATCAGCTTCAATCTGCTGCCTCAGGAGACCGAGGACGGCGTGGTGCCGGGGCGCGTCTCGGACACTCGCCTCATGCTCGTCCACTACTGGAGGCGCGATCGGCAGGCTGAGGCCGAAGCTGCCGCCGCAATCGACGCCCTGCCTCCGGCCGAGGAACTGGTCCCGGCAACGGCGATGTACGTCAACGGTTCGCCGGTCGTGCCGACGAGCCTGCCGGCGGCCGACGCCGGAGATCCTTCGACACAGAGGGCAAGACCAGATCTGCTTGCCGCGCTCAAATCGAGTCTCAACCATATCCCGCTGCCTGCGTCCGGACTCGCCACGAACGGTTCCGCACCAGATCCCACTCCAGCGGCGTCGTCTCTGTTCGTCGAAGGACAGCAGGAAGCTGCGCCGGCGAAGAAGGCGCCGTCGATCTTCGAGCGCCGGCCGAGGGAAATTGCGGACGAGCCCTCGTCACCGCCAGCCGAATCACTCTTCGTCAAGACTCCGCCGTCTCCCGACCCGGCAGCCTCGTCCCGGACATCGGGACTGTCTGCACGAGATCTTCTTGGCGACATCGTGCGCCGGACCCTCGTCGAAGAACCGGCTGTCGAGCCGGCAGAGCCGGCAGAGAAGGACCAGGAGTCGGTCTGGGCGAAGTTCCGGGAGTCTGTCGAGGCGGTCAGCCGCGGCGAGCCGCATCAGTTCGACCCGACTCAGCTGATCCAGGAAGCCCGTGGAGAAGCGCCCGCCGCCGTACAGGCCGCGGCAGCCGTTCAGGAGCCGGAGCCTCCGGCCGCGCCCGGCTTGTCAGCCGTCCGGGCGCTCGAAGGGTTCCTGCGGCGAGTCGAGCTCAGGCGACAGCAAATCGAGTCACAATCGGTGGCGTGACCGCCACCGTGCCCGAAACAGCCACACCCGACTGGCCGGCGAGACTTCGTCTGCTCCGGGGCTATTGCGCCAAGAATTCCCTTGACGCGTTCGTCGTCTCGACACCGCACAACCTCACGTACCTGTGCGGGTTTCGTGGAACGGCCGGGCTGCTCGTCAGCACGCCGCGAGGCGAGCATCTGATCGTCGACGGGCGATACCAGACGGCGGCGACGGAAATCCTGCGGGCGAATCGACTGCCCGGCATCGACGTCGAGCGCGTCGAACGGCGGTACGATCTGGCGCTTGGCGCTTTACTCGGCCGACTGAAGGTCGGCCGCGTCGCATTCGAGGCCGAGCACGTCACCGTCGCGACCCTCGGCGGCTGGGAGCGCTCGGCCGGCAATGTCATGTGGCAGCCAACCGAGCGCATCGTCGAGGGATGGCGGGCCATCAAGGACGACTTCGAGATCGAAGTACTGCGCCGCGGAGGCCGGACGTTGTCGTCGGTGGCCTCCGAGTTGTCGAGCTGGGTCCGGCCCGGCCGCACCGAGGCGGAGGTGGCGCGCGACATCGACGCGGCGCTCGATCGCGCCGGGTTTTCGGCGCCGGCGTTTCCGACGATCGTCGCGTCGGGTCCCAACAGCGCGCAGCCGCACGCGCGTCCCACCGATCGCCGGCTGGAGCGCGGTGACCTGGTGCTGCTGGACTTTGGCGGCATTTTGGACGGATACTGCGTCGACCTGACACGGATGGCCGCCCTGGGTCAGGTCGGCTCGCGCGCGGCGTCGCTCTTCGATGCCGTGAGCGACGCGCAAGCCGCGGCGATCGCGGCGGTGCGATCGGGCATTCCAGCCGCCCATGTGGACACGGCGGCGCGGCAGGTGCTCGAGGCGCGCGGACTGGGCGACGCATTCCTGCATGCGACCGGACACGGTCTGGGCCTTGACGTTCATGAGGCGCCACGGATCTCGCGCGCCGAGTCAGGCTCGACCGATGTGCTCGAGGCCAGAATGGTCTGCACGGTCGAACCGGGCGCCTATCTCGACGGGTTCGGCGGTGTGCGGCTGGAGGATGATGTACTCGTAACGGCCGAAGGATGTGAGGTGCTGACAGACGCGCCTCGCGCTCTTCTGGTCGTCTAACGGTATGAACCTGGACGACATCCGGCAGATTCTGGACCTCGTTCGCGAACACGATCTCGCCGAGCTCGAGATCGAGCGCGACGGACTCAAAGTGAGGGTCCGGAAAGCCGGGGACCGGGTCACGGTCATCCCGCCCGCAGTACCGGCCGTTGCGCCAGCCCCCGTGAATGCCACTCCGCCCGCGGCCGCGCCCACGCCTGTTCCGGCAGCGGCGGACGTAGAGTCGCCGCCGGGCGTCGACCTGGCCGTCATCAAGTCTCCCCTGGTCGGCACGTTCTACCGCGCAGCCGAGCCCGGCGCCCCTCCGTTTGTCGACGTCGGCGACGCGGTCCGCAAGGGCCAGGTCCTCTGCATCATCGAGGCGATGAAGCTGATGAACGAGATCGAGAGCGATTGCGACGGTGAAATCTCCGCTGTGTACGTGGAGAACGGCCGCCCGGTGCAATTCGGCGAGCGACTGTTCGCGGTGAAGGTGGCCTGATGCCGACGCTTGCGGGACGGCTGGCGTACGGTAGCACTGGGTCCGATAGATTTAGCGGTGCCGCCCCCGGTAAAACATGTTTAACAAGATCTTGATCGCTAACCGGGGCGAAATCGCGCTGCGCGTCATCTACGCCTGCCGCGAGCTCGGGATCAAGACGGTCGCCGTGTACTCGGAGGCCGACGAGCACTCGCTGCACGTCCGGTTCGCCGACGAGGACGTCTGCATCGGTCCGGCGCGGAGCCTCAAGAGCTATCTCAACGTCCCGGCCATCATCAGCGCGGCTGAGATTACCGGCGCCGACGCAATCCACCCTGGCTACGGCTTTCTGTCCGAAAGCGCGTACCTCGCCGAGGTGTGCGAGGCCTGCCACATCAAGTTCATCGGGCCGTACCCCAACGTCATCAAACTGCTCGGCGACAAGGCCCGCGCGCGGCGCGCCATGAAGAAGGCCGGCGTTCCCATCCTGCCAGGCAGCGATGGCCCGGTTCAGGGTGAAGAGCAGGCCATCAAGGTCGCGAAGGAGCTGGGCTACCCGGTCATCATCAAAGCCGTCGCCGGGGGCGGCGGGCGCGGCATGCGCGTGGTGAAGTCCAACGAGGAGCTGACGCAGTCGCTGAAGACGGCCATGCGCGAGGCCGAAGCGGCGTTCGGCGTCGGCGATGTCTACATCGAGAAGTACGTCGAGTCGCCGCGCCACATCGAGATCCAGGTCCTTGGCGACCACCATCTGAACGTCGTCCATCTCGGCGAGCGCGAGTGCTCGATTCAGCGGCGGCATCAGAAGCTCATCGAGGAAGCGCCGTCGGTGGCGCTGACCGAGAAGCAACGGCGCAAGCTGGGCGCGACCGTCGTCGATGCCGCCCGGGCGGTCCAGTACACGAACGCCGGCACGTTCGAGTTCGTGATGGATCCGAAGGGGAACTTCTACTTTCTCGAGGCGAATACCCGGCTGCAGGTCGAGCACCCGGTCACGGAGTTCATCACCGGCGTGGATATCGTGAAGGAGCAGATTCGGATCGCGGCGGGGAAGCGGCTCTCGTTCCGGCAGAGCGACATCGAGTTCCGCGGCCACGCGCTCGAATGCCGGATCAACGCCGAGGATCCCGAGACGTTCGCGCCGAGCCCCGGCGTCATTCACGCGTTCAGTGTGCCGGGCGGTCCCGGCGTGCGCGTCGACTCCTATGCGCACTCGGAATGCACGGTGTCGCCGTACTACGACTCGCTGATTGCCAAGATCATCACCTACGGACGCGATCGGCGCGAGGCGATCGACCGGATGCGGCGCACGCTCGAGATGACGGTGATCGACGGGATCAAGACGACCATCCCGCTCCATCTCAAGATTCTCGCGGAGCCGGATTTTCTGGCGGGCCGGCTGAGCACGTCGTTCATGGATCGGTTCGCGAAGAAGAAGTCCGACGCGAAGGACAGTCTTGCCGAGAGCGCGTAAGAACCGTGTTCTTCCTCGCCTTTACGCCATTCTCGATCTGGAACTGACCGCCGCCCACGGTTTCGAGCCGCTCGAGCTCATCGGCGCGTGGCTCGATGCCGGCATCAGGCTCGTCCAGTTGCGAGCGAAGTCATGGCCGGGAGGACCGTTGCTGGAACTGGCGGAGCAGGCGCTGGCCAGAACGCGGCCTGCCGGGGCCCGCGTCATCGTGAACGATCGCGCGGATATCGCGCGGCTCGCTGACGCAGACGGTGTCCATGTCGGCCAGGACGATTTATCGGCAACCCAGGTGCGCACGGTCGTCGGGCCGGAGCGTTTTGTAGGGCTCTCCACCCATGATCCGGCTCAGGTCGAAGCGGCGTGCGCGGAGCCTGTGGACTACATTGCCATCGGACCCGTGTTTCCGAGCTCCACGCGGATGGCCGTCGCCACGCCGCTCGGCGAGGCCGGGGTTGCGGACGCCGCGCGGTTGGCTGCCCGGGCGGGCCTGCCGATCGTGGCGATTGGCGGGATTACGATCGACAACGCGCCGAAGGTGATTGCCGCCGGCGCCGCGGCGGTCGCCGTCATTTCGGGGCTTCTCGATCCGGATCCACGCGCGCGCGCGCGGCGTTTTCTCGAGGTCCTTGCCGCCGCGTAAGACCCCGAAAACGGCCTCCGAGGTCTTTCCCCTTATAATCTGCGTCGCTTTACCCAGTACGCCTGACGCTTCGCGGCTTTTTGTGGAGGCCGAATGGATTCGAATCTCTTCAAGACCAAGTCGATCGAGCAGCTCGTCGGGGATGTCGAGCATGGCACGAAAGCCCTGAAGCGAAGTCTGTCGGCCCTCGACCTCACGCTGCTCGGCATCGGCGCGATCATCGGCACGGGCATCTTCGTGCTCACCGGCACGGCCGCGGCCAATCAGGCGGGCCCGGCGATCGTCCTCTCCTACGTCGCGGCGGGTCTTGCGTGCGGATTTGCCGCGCTCTGCTATGCGGAATTCGCCTCGATGATTCCCATCGCCGGCAGCGCGTACACCTACGCCTACGCGACGCTCGGCGAGATCTTCGCCTGGATGATCGGCTGGGACCTGATCCTCGAATACGCGGTCGGGTCGATGACGGTCGCGATCGGCTGGAGTGGCTACATGCAGCGCCTGCTGCACGGGATGGGGATCGATCTGCCCGTGTGGGCGCAGGCCGCCATGGGGTCGGCGCCGGGCACCCTCATCAACCTGCCGGCGGTGCTCATCGTGCTCCTGATCATGGTGCTGCTCGTGATCGGCGTCCGGGAATCCGCGCGCGCGAACGCGATTCTCGTGAGCGTCAAGATCGCGGCGGTTCTCTTTTTCCTGGTTGCCGGGTTCCGCTTCGTGAACACCAGCAACTGGGAGCCGTACTCGCCATATGGCTGGCCGGGCGTCATGGCGGCCGCGGCCGTTGTCTTCTTCGCCTACATCGGCTTCGACGCGGTGTCGACGACCGCCGAAGAGGCCAAGAACCCCAAGCGGGACCTGCCTATCGGCATCATTGCCTCTCTCGTCATCTGTACGGTCCTCTACTTGTCGGTGGCGGCCGTCCTGACCGGCATCATTCCCGTGACGCACTACCGGTCGAACGTGGCCGGGCTGCCGGGGACGCCGATCCTACCGCCTGAAGACGCGACCAAATTTCTGAACGCTCCAGTAGCCTTTGCCCTGAGCGTGATCGGTCAGGACTGGGCCGCATACCTCGTCTCGGCTGGCGCCGTCGCGGGAATCACGTCCGTCCTGCTCGTCATGTTGCTCAGCCAGCCGCGTATCTTCTTCGCGATGAGCCGCGACGGCTTGCTTCCGCAAGGCGTGAGCCGCGTGCACCCGCGCTTCGGGACGCCGCACATCACCACAATCATCACGTGCACGATTGTCGCGATTGTCGCAGGGGTGACCCAAATCAACGTCGTGGCAGAAATGACGAGCATCGGGACGCTCTTCGCGTTCCTGGTCGTCTGCTCGGCGGTCATCCTGCTACGTATTCGCAGGCCCGACGCGCATCGTCCGTTCAAGGTCCCCGGCGGCCCGTACCTGTTTCCGGTCCTGGGGTCGCTGTCGTGCTTCTATCTCATGCTCGCGCTGCCCGTGATCACCTGGGTGCGCTTCCTGGTCTGGCTCGACCTCGGCATGATCATCTACTGGTTCTACGGCCGCCGATCGAGTCCGCTCGTGAACAAGGCGGAGGCCGCCCGGCGTACCGGCGCGCAGCACCTCGCCAACTTCGTGACCGTGTTCGGCGCGCTGACGCTGTTCAATGGCGTCGCGATGACGATCCTCGCCTACATGACCGAGTTCGGGATCACGACCGAGACCACGGCGAAGTGGCACGAGATCGGCGTCACTCCCGAACAGGCCGACGTGGTCGGGCTCTACATCCTGGGCATCGGGCTGGTGTTGTTCATCGTCGGCAAGGTGCTGACGAAGTCGACGGGGGAGAGTGTCCGCACGGCTGCTTGACGGCGTGGCGGCAGCGGCCGCGATCCGCGCGGAGCTGGCTCCGCAAATTCATGCATTCCAGGCGCAGGCGGGCCGTCCGCCTGCGCTCGACATCGTCCTGGCCGGCGACGATCCGGCGTCCGAGATTTACGTCCGCAACAAGCAGCGCGCCGGCGCCGATACGGGTCTCACGGTCACCGTTCACCGGCTGCCCGCCTCGTCGACAGGGGACGACCTTCTCGGCATCGTCGCGCGGCTGAACGCGTCGGAAGAGTGCGATGGGATTCTCGTCCAGTCGCCGCTGCCCGGCTCCATCGCGAAGGTCGACGCCCAGCAGGTCTTCGACTCAATCGCTCCAGGCAAGGACGTCGACGGGTTTCATCCGCGGAATGTCGGGTTGCTCGTGCAGGGGCGGCCCGGCTTTGCGCCCTGCACCCCCTCGGGAATCATCGAATTGCTCGATCGCAATCACATTCCGGTCTCCGGCCGCCGCGCGGTCGTCATCGGACGAAGCGAGATCGTCGGGAAGCCGATGGCGCTGCTCCTGCTGCAGCGCGACGCAACGGTGACGATTTGCCACTCGCGGACGCAGAATCTGCCGGCGGTGGCCGCCGAGGGCGACATTCTCGTCGCCGCGATCGGCCGGGCCGGGTTCGTGACGCGCGACTTCGTGAAGCCCGGCGCGATTGTCGTGGACGTCGGCATCAACCGGCTCGCGGACCGGTCGAAGGCGGTCGAGATGTTCGGCGAATCGAGCGCAAGGCTCGGCGACTTCGATCGGAAAGGCTCGATCGTCGTGGGCGACGTTCACCCGTCCGTCGCAGATGTCGCCGGCGCGCTCTCGCCGGTCCCGGGCGGAGTGGGTCCGCTCACGATCGCGATGCTCCTCAAGAACACCCTCAGCGCGGCGCTGCGGCGCGTGCGCTGAGCGCCCTCCAGACCTGTTTGATCCGGGCGTCTGTGTCCGAGTAGGGGCCCGAGGTGTCGATGACGAACTCGGCGCCGCGCGTTTTTTCTTCAATCGGCAGTTGTGCGGCCAGACGGTGCTCAGCATCGGTCCGCGTGAGCCCGCGGGCCATCAGACGCTCGATTTGCTGGTCACGGCGGCACGCGGCCACGATCACCGCGTCGAAGTCGGTTTGATGACCTGTTTCGAACAGCAACGGGATGTCGGCGATCCCGATCGTGTCGGTGTGCGTGCCGCTCCGCTCGTTGGCGTCCAACCACTCGAACCAGCGTGAAATCGCGCCGTAGACGACGGGGTGAATGATCGCTTCGAGATCGTGGCGGGCCGCCGGATCCTCGAACACGATTCGGCCGAGCGCCTCGCGATCCAGGTCGCCGTCCGACGTCATCACGCCGCCGCCAAAGCGCCGGACGACGGCCTTGAGCCCGTCGCTGTCTTTGGCGACGGCGTCTCGCGCGAGGACGTCGGCGTCGATGGTTTTCGCGCCGAGCCGCTCCAATTGTTCGAGGCAGTACGTTTTGCCCGTGGCGATTCCGCCCGTCAGGGCGACGCGCAGCATGTCTTGACGTTACGTCGGCCTTCGGCCGTTGACCGTGCAGACCTCACGGCAGAATCCCCGCCGGAATCTCCGCCTCGGTGTCCGTCGCCGGCGTGATCCGCTCCTCGACGAACGTATTCCATTCGTGGCAATGCGGGCACTGCCACAGCAGCTCCGTGCTGCGATAGCGGCAGCGGATGCACACGTGCGGATCGAGATAGAACACCGACTGACGGGTGATCTCGATGTAGCGCGCGACGAGCGGCTTGGGGAGATCGAGCAGGGACAGCGTGTTCCAGATCACCTGATGAATCGCGAGAGCGTGCGGATTGTGCTCGAGCGCTTCGAAGAGCAGCTCGATCGCTTTCGCCGGCTGATTCGCGGCCGTGAGGTACCTCGCGAGCGCCGTCCGGGCGCGCCACTCCCGCGGCGCCGCCGCCGTCAATTGCCGGCAGAGATCCACGAACCGGTGCTCGGCGCCCGCCCTGGCGTAGGCCTGCTCGAGGCGTTCCAGCGCCAGGTAGGCGCGGTCCGGCGACACATCAATCGAGCGTTCCCAAATCGCGACGGCGCCATCCACGTCGCCCTGCCGGAGCCGCACGTCCCCGAGATGCATATACGCCGGACTGACGCTGCCGTCCAGATCGATCGCGGCTTCGAAGCGCCGCGCGGCCTCGTCGAAGGCCCCGTCTTTCAACGCCTGCAGCCCCAGCTCGTTTTCCAGGAACGCGAGGATGGATTGCGACTTCGGCTGGTCCGGCGGTCCGGCGATCTGCGCAAGCCGCTTTCGCGTGACATACGCGTCGTGCCACTGGTGCTGGTCTTCCTGCAGCTTTTCGAGGTTGATGAGCGCCGCCTCGTTATCAGGATCGAGTTTGAGGACGTCGGAAAACGCGGCGACGGCGCGATCGACAAACCCGCCGAACCGATAGTCGAGCCCGAGACAGAGCAGCACGTTGGCGTGCTCGACCCGATTCAAGCGCGGCCGTTGCAGCAGTGACTGATGTTCCTGGATCGCGCGCCCGACCTGCCCCTTCTCGCGGTACAAGTTGCCGAGAACCAGCCGCAGTTCGAACGCCGCCGTGTCGAGCCGCGCGGCCTTCTCCAGTTCTTCGATTGCCAGGTCGACGCGGCCGGCGACGAGGTAGTTCAGTCCGAGGATGAAGTGCGGCGACTGCCGGACGCGGCGCCGATCGATCCAGCGTCCTTCGACGAGCTTGTAGCGCTCCCACGCCTTGCCGGTCGCGAGGCCGACGAGCAGGGCGAGCAAGACGCCGACGAGGACCAGGTAATCCTGCATTTATCCCGCGGGGCGGCCCAGCACGTCATTCCATCGCCCATGGGCCCGTAACGTCAACTCCACCAGCTCGCGGACCGCGCCGCGGCCGCCGGGGTACCTGCTGACCCAATGGACACGCTGACGCACTTCCTTCATGGCGTCGGCGGGCGCCGCAGCGAGCCCGACGCGGTCGAGAACGACGAGGTCCAGCCAGTCATCTCCCATGTACGCCACTTCACGGTCGGTCAATCCCGTTTCCTTGAGCAGGTTCGCGTAGCCCTGACTCTTGTCCGGCGGACCCTGTACGACCCGGCGAATGCCAAGCTCCGTCGCGCGTCGCGTCGTTGCCTCGGACGGCCGGCCGCTCAGCCAGGCGACCTCGAGTCCTGCCCGCTGCGCCCAGACGAGCGCGGCGCCGTCGCGAATCGAGAACGTCTTGGCCTCATCGCCGTTCGCCGTGATGCTGACCGTGCCGTCGGTCATCACGCCATCGACATCGAAGACCAACAGCCGGACATGTCGCGCGCGAGCGGCGACGGCCTTGCGTGACACCGGCACTCAAATCATCTCCGTTCGCCACAGATCGTGCAGGTGGACGACGCCTTCGACCACACCGGACGCGCTCGCGACCACGAGTGACGTGATCTTTCGCTCTTCCATCGTCCGAAGCGCTTCCACCGCGAGCACCGAGCGGGCGATCGTAATCGGTTTCGAGGTCATCACGTCTTCGGCCCGCTTGTCCAGCAGGTTCGACCCGGGCGTCATGTGCCGCCGCAAGTCGCCGTCGGTGACGATCCCGGCCAGACGTCCGTCGCGATCGACGACGCACGTCATGCCGAGCCGCTTGCTCGACATCTCGTGAATCACGTCCGCCATGCGCGCGTCCCGGCCGACTTTCGGGATCGCTTCGCCGCTGTGCATCAGCGACTCGATTCGCATGAGTCTCTTTCCGAGTCTTCCGCCCGGATGCAGGTTCGCGAACTGCTCCTCTTTGAACCCTTTCCGCTGCGAGAGCACGAGCGCGAGCGCGTCGCCGAGGGCCAGCATCGCCGTCGTGCTCGCCGAAGGCGCGAGGTTCATCGGGCACGCTTCCTCGGCGACGTGGCAGCTGAGCGTCACGTCGGAGGCCTGGCCGAGCGTCGATTGCGGGAACCCCGTCAGCGAGATCAACCGCGCTCCGATTCGGCGAATGGCTTCGAGCAACCGGACGAGCTCGTCCGTCTCGCCGCTGTACGACAGCGCCAGGACCACGTCATTCCCCTGAACCGCGCCCAGATCGCCGTGGAGCGCCTCAGCCGGATGCAGGTAGTTCGCCGCCGTACCTGTGCTGCGCAGCGTCGCCGCGACCTTGCCGGCAATGATCCCGGATTTACCCATTCCCGTGACAATCACGTGCCCGGTACACGTGTGCAGGAGATCGACCGCGCGTTCGAAGCTCGAATCGAGCTGCGGGATCAGGCCCTGGATCGCCCGCGCCTCGGTTTCGAGCACACTACGCGCCAGAGCAACGGCACTGTCCCGGGTGGTGGGGGCCGGCATGGCTGTGTCGATTACCGTGAGACGGTCGATGCGGTCTTGACGATGGCGTTGATTTGCTTGAGTCGATCGAGGAGCGGCGCGAGGCGCGCGAGCGGCAGCGCGTTTTCGGCGTCGCTCTTGGCTTTTGATGGATCTTCGTGCACTTCGAGGAAAATGCCGTCCACTCCGGCGCCGACGCCCGCGCTGGCCAGGACTTCGATGTACTGACCGAGCCCGGCGGTCACGCCCTCACCGCCGCCGGGCAGCTGGAGGCTGTGCGTGACGTCGAAGATGATCGGCGCGCCGATGCTTCGCATCATCGGGAAGGCGCGCATGTCGACCACGAGGTTGTTGTAGCCGAATGAGAAACCCCGTTCGGTGATGAACACCCGGTCGTTGCCCGACGCGCGGACTTTTTCCACGGGGTGGCGCATGTCCATCGGCGCCAGGAACTGACCCTTCTTCAGGTTCACCGTCTGCCCCGTGCGCGCCGCGGCGACGATGAGATCCGTCTGACGCGAGAGGAACGCCGGAATCTGCAGGACGTCGACGACCGCGCCGGCCTGCGCGGCCTGCCACGGCTCATGGATGTCGGTCAGAACCGGGACGCCGACTTCGCGCTTCACCCGTTCGAGCGCCTGAAGCCCCTCGTCGATGCCTGGACCCCGGAAGGATTTGAGCGAGGTACGGTTCGCCTTGTCGAACGATGCCTTGAAGATCAGCGGGACGCCGGCCCGGCGCGTGATGTCCGCCAGCGCGCGGGCGGTCTGCACGGTGTGTTCTTCGCTTTCGACGACGCAGGGGCCGGCAATGAGGACCAGCTCGTCCCGGCCCAGCACGACTCCCTCGGAGACACGGACTTCGCGGACCGGAGTGAGCACGGGCTAATTATGACCTCTTCTCCTACCGCCGCCGATCGCCAATAGCCGTGACGTTGGTGGCCACGCCTTCGACCGCCATTTTCCGGCGATGCGCGGCCTCGACGAACCCTGCGAAGAGCGGGTGCGGACGCAGGGGCTTCGACTTGAACTCGGGATGGAACTGCACGGCCAGGAACCACGGATGCCCGGGCACCTCCACGATCTCGACGAACTTTCCGTCGAGGGAGCGTCCGACGACCTTCAGGCCGTTCTCGACGAGCTGCTTCTCATACAGGCAGTTGAACTCGTACCGGTGACGATGGCGCTCGTGGATGATTTCCTCGCCGTACAGCTTGAACGCCATCGAGTCGGGAGTGAGGCGGCACGCGTAGCTGCCGAGCCGCATGGTGCCTCCCATGTCGTCGACCCCCAGCAGATCGCGAAGCTTGTAGATCACCTTGTGCGGAGCGTTCTCGACCACTTCCGTCGAGTCGGCGCCGGCAAGCCCCGCGACATTCCGGGCAAACTCGACGACTGCCCACTGGAAGCCGTAGCAGATGCCGAGATAGGGGACCTTGCGGGTGCGGGCGAATTCCGCCGCCGCCATCATCCCGCGGCTGCCGCGATCGCCGAAGCCGGGCGCGACGAGAATCCCGTGGGCGTTCTCGAGCTTCCGGAGTCCGTCCGGCTGCTCGAGCGCTTCGGCCTCGATGTAGTTCAGGCGGACCTTCAGCCGGTGCCGGAATCCGCCGTGATACAGCGCCTCGTTGATGCTCTTGTATGAGTCTTCGTACTCGACGTACTTCCCGACGAAGTGGATGGTGATTTCGTCGGTCGGATTCTGAATTCGCTCGACCAGGTCTTCCCACGCTTCCATCTGCGCGGCCGTCGCCGGCAGGTTCAGCCGGCGCAGCAGCAGGCCGTCGAGCCCCTCGCCTGCGAGGTTCAGGGGAACCTCGTAGATGCTCCCGACGTCGCGCGCGGTGATGACCGCCTCCTCGTCGACGTCGCAGAAGAGCGCGATCTTCCGCTTCATCTCGCGGTCGAGCGGCCGATCGGTGCGGCACAGCAGTACGTCCGGCTGAATACCGATCGACCGGAGATCGCGGACGCTGTGCTGCGTCGGCTTCGTTTTCAATTCGCCGGCCGACGCGATGAACGGCACCAGGGTCAGGTGGATGTAGAGCGTGTTCTCGCGGCCGACCTCCTGTCGCAACTGGCGAATCGCTTCGAGGAACGGCTGGCTCTCGATGTCGCCGACGGTCCCGCCGATCTCAACGAGCAGAACGTCAACGTCTTGGGCTACCGACCGAATGGCATCCTTTATTTCATTTGTAATGTGCGGGATCACCTGGACGGTGCGGCCCAGGTAGTCGCCCCGGCGTTCCTTCTGGATGACCGAGAGGTAGATCTTTCCTGTCGTCCAGTTGTGATTGCGGGTCGTAACGAGGTTCGTAAAGCGCTCGTAGTGGCCGAGGTCGAGGTCCGTCTCGGCGCCGTCGTCGGTGACGTAGACCTCGCCGTGCTGGTACGGGCTCATGGTCCCCGGATCGACGTTGATGTAGGGGTCGAGCTTCTGAAGAGCGACTTTGTAGCCGTGACCTTCGAGAAGGCAGCCGATCGACGCGGCCGCCAGCCCTTTTCCCAGCGACGAAACCACGCCGCCGGTCACGAAGATGTATTTGACGGGTCGCTGTCGGTCGCTCTGTCCCATGACACCTCTCAATAAAGATTAAGGTTGCGAAGCGGCGGTTCCGGTCTCGATCAGCTGCCGGACCCGCTCCAGGTCCTCAGGCGTATCCACGCCGATCGTGTCGGCGTCGGTCTCGACGGTTGCGATCGTGAAGCCGTGCTCGAGGGCCCGCAATTGTTCGAGTCCCTCGGCGCGCTCGAGGGCCGTCGGCGCGAGTGCAGCCAGCTTCATCAGGAAGTCGCGGCGGTAGACGTACAGCCCGATGTGACGCCAGAACGTCGGACGGGGGTGCCCCGACCGGACGTACGGGATGGCCGCGCGCGTGAAGTACATCGCGTCGCCGCGATGGTTGACGACGACCTTCACGACGTGGGGATTGTCGAGATCGGAGCGATCGTCCATCCGGCGCCGCAGCGTCCCGAGGTCGGCGTTCGGCCGATCCAGCATCAGGCCGACCGCGGCATCGATCGCATCGGGGGAGATGAGCGGCTCGTCGCCCTGAACGTTCACGATCAAGTCGGCGTCAAGCCCGGCCGCGACTTCGGCGAGTCGATCGGTGGCGGTCTCGTGATCGGGCCGCGTCATGATCGCGACGCCACCGAAGCGATCGACCGCCTCGGCGATTCGCTCGTCGTCGGTCGCGACGAAGAATGCGTCGACCCGGCGCGCCTGTTCGACGCGACGATAGACGAGCTCGATCATCGTGCGGCCGCCGACGACCGCCAGCGGCTTGCCCGGGAAGCGGGTCGAACGATACCTCGCGGGGATGAGAGCGACGACTCGGGTAGAAGATGCGACGAAGCGTGCCAGCCCAGAGGGGACAACAACGGGCACGAGAGATTTTAGCATGAGGACCTCGGGTTTCGTTTTCAATCGCGGTTCTGTGAACATGAAACCCCGAGGTCTTCGGCCGCGACTCGGGCCGCGCGCCGGTGTTCCACTATAATGTCCCGTTTGCGTGACGCGTTCGAGCGCACCATGTTGGTGCAAACCGCTCGAACGTCAGTGAACTCGCGGCGTTTTGTCTTCGAGCCGTGGGTTTTCCACAAAGATTTCCACAGCTTCTGTGAACAGCGCGTGACGAGCGGCGGGGACGTGACCTAAACCAACGCGAGCGATCGCTCGAGCGATGAACCCGAATCAAGTGGAGTGATGATGACGAACGGCGAGAGGATTTCACGGCGAGATGGACGGCTCGCCGTGCCGGATCGACCGATGATTCCGTTCATCGAAGGCGACGGCACGGGCCCTGACATCTGGCGCGCGAGCGTGCGCGTCTTCGACGCGGCCGTCGAACGCGCGTACGGCGGACGCCGGAGCATCGTCTGGCGCGAAGTGCTCGCCGGAGAGAAAGCGTTCAAGCAGACGGGGAACTGGCTACCCGCCGAAACGCTCGCCGCGTTTCGAGAGTACCTCGTGGGCATCAAAGGACCCCTGACGACGCCGGTCGGCGGCGGGATCCGTTCGCTCAACGTCGCGCTTCGCCAGGAGCTCGATCTCTACGTGTGCCTCCGGCCGGTTCGCTATTTCAAGGGGATGGAAACGCCTGTCAAGCGGCCGGATCTGGTCGACATGGTCATCTTTCGCGAGAACACCGAGGATATCTACGCCGGGATCGAGTTTCAGGACGGCACGGATGACACCGCGAGCTTCAAGCGCGTGTTTGCCGACGCCTTTCCGAAGTTCTACAAGAAAATCCGGTTTCCCGACTCGTCTGGCATCGGCATCAAGCCGATCTCACGGGAGGGAAGCGAGCGGTTGATCCGCGCGGCCCTTGACTTTGCGCTCGCGCACGGCCGGAAGAGCGTGACCCTCGTCCACAAAGGGAACATCATGAAGTTCACGGAGGGCGCGTTTCGCGATTGGGGCTACGAACTCGTAAAACGCGAGTATCGCGCCGCGGAATTCGACGGCGGGCCCTGGTGCCGGCTGCCGGACGGACTCGTCATCAAAGACGTCATCGCCGACGCGTTTCTGCAGCAGATCCTGACCCGGCCGGCCGAGTACGACGTGATCGCGACGCCGAACCTGAATGGCGACTATATTTCCGATGCGCTCGCCGCGCAGGTGGGTGGCATCGGCATCGCGCCGGGCGGCAACATCAACTACACGACCGGCCACGCCGTCTTCGAGGCGACCCATGGGACAGCGCCCAAGTACGCGAACCAGGACAAGGTGAATCCGGGGTCGGTGATTCTGTCAGGCGAGATGATGCTGCGCTATCTCGGGTGGACCGAGGCGGCCGACCTCGTGATCAGCTCACTCGAAAAGACCATCGAGTCGAAGAAAGTGACGTACGATCTCGCCCGGCTGATCGACGGCGCCACGGAGCTGAAGACGTCCGAGTTCGGCACTGCAATGATTGGAAATATGTAATGGGGCAATGGGGCAGTGGGCCAATGAGGCAATAAAAGAACTCGTGTTGTATTGCCGCATTGCCCCATTGCCGCATTGCCCCATTGCCTCACTAGAGGGCTCTTATGAATCGAAAGGTTACCGTTGTCGGAGGCGCTGGGAACGTCGGTGCGACCGTCGCGCGCGCCATCGCTGTCAAGGAGCTGGCGGACGTCGTCATCGTCGATATCGCCGCCGAGAAGGCGCAGGGGATCGCGCTCGACATCTTCCAGGCGTGCCCCATCGACGGGTCGGACAGCCGCCTGATCGGCACGACGGACTATTCGGCGACCGCCAACTCGGACGTCGTCGTGATCACGTCGGGCGTGCCGCGCAAGCCGGGCATGAGCCGCGACGACCTGCTCCAGGTCAACTACAAGATCATGCAGACGGTCACCGAACAGGTGGTGAAGTACTCGCCCAATTGCATCATCGTTCCGGTCGCGAATCCGCTCGACGCGATGAGCCAGGCCGTCTACCGGCTCAGCAAGTTTCCGCGCGAGCGCGTCGTCGGCATGGCGGGCGTGCTCGACTCGGCGCGCATGCGCACCTTCATCGCGATGGAGTTGAACGTTTCAGTCGAGAACGTCCATGCGTTCGTCCTCGGCGGGCACGGCGACACGATGGTGCCGCTGCCGCGTTTCTCGACGGTCGCGGGGATTCCGCTCACCGAGCTCGTGAGCATGGGGATGCTCAGCCAGGCCAGGCTGGACGAAATCTGCACGAGGACCGCCAATGGTGGCGCCGAGATTACGAAGCTCGTCGGCACGAGCGCGTGGTACGCGCCCGGCGCGGCCGCGGCCGAAATGGTCGAAGCGATTCTGAAAGACAAGAAACAGATCTTGCCGTGCTCGGTGTTTCTGCAGGGCGAGTACGGCGTGCGCGATCAGTTCCTCGGCGTGCCGGTGAAGCTCGGGAAAGGCGGCGCGGAACAGGTCATCGAGATCAAGCTCACGGCTGATGAGCGCGCGGCGCTCTTGAAGTCGGCCGCCGCGGTCAAGGAACTGACGACTGTCATCAACGTGTAAGGGCGCAAAAGAGCCACACAACTGTACGGGTCGCCACGAAATTGCGCCGGAAGGCCCGTTTTCTCTACTTGCATTACGCGCAAAGCCCGCGCGTCTCCTGACCTGACACGGACCCATGTTTGCCCCGAAAGGTGGGCACATGGTTTGCAGTCCGCCTGAAGGCTCTCAGGGCAGGACTATGGCACCCATATTCACCGTTGCCGGTTGCATTCTCCTCTTCGTCGGGCTCTGCGCGTCGATCGCTACGTTGCACAAGGAAAGCTAGAACGAGAGCTCCGAGGGACAGGTCTCGAACTGGGAAACGAGACCTGTCCACGGAGTTTCTTCAGGTCGCGTTCCGCGACCTGAACTTCGAACTTCGAACTTCGAACTTCGAACTTCAAACTTCAAACTGAAACACCCGGGGAGTTCCGGCGGTAGCTTTCACGCACTGATAAACTCGCAGGATGAAGTTGGGGCTGGTTGCGGCCGGCCTGGCGTTGCTTCTCGTTCAACCGCAGTCCTCCGACCAGGATCGAACTGAAACCCTCGTCGGGTCGGATGGGGCGCAGAGAAGCTATCGAATCTTCGTCCCTGCGTCGGCGGCCAGGCACGAGCGGGCGCCTGCCGTCGTGCTCTACAACGGATCCGGAAGCCGCGTCGACGGGTTGTGGTCCGTGTGGACAACGATCGCGCGCCGCGACGGCGTGATCCTTCTCGGGCCGACGGCATTTGCCGCGGGCGCGTGGCGGATTCCCGAAGACTCGCCCGACTTCACGCGCGACGTCGTCGAAGCCGCAAAAACGCGCGTCGCGATCGACGCGCGGCGCGTGTATCTGTTCGGTCATTCCGGCGGCGGACACCACGTCCTGCAGCTCGGTTTGCTCGAGTCGGAGTACTTCGCAGGCGTAGCCGCGCATGCCGGCGCGCTCATTCCGTCGTTCTTTCCGGCGATCGAGAAGGCGCCCAGGAAGATTCCGATCGCGCTCTGGATTGGTACCGACGATCAGGTCGTGCCAATCAAGTTCGTGCGTGACACGTACGACGCGCTCCTGGAGCAGAGCTTTCCGGCGAAGCTCACCGAGCTCAAACGGCACACCCACTCGTTTGCGGAACGCGGCAACGAAGTCGTCGAAAAGGCCTGGGAGTTCCTCGCGAAATTCCGGCTGCCTCGCGATCCGGTGTACCAGCCGTACAGGTTCGGGCGGAACGGAGCCTGAGGACATACTTCTTCAGCGCTTCTTCATCGACCGCTCACGACGTCGCGGGCGCGGACGAGTAGCCTTGGATCGATGCCGCGATTCCAGTTTCTCCTCATGATTCTTCCCCTGATGATCGCGGCCTGCGGAGGCGAACGGAGCCCGTCGACTCCGAGCGAGATGCCGCCGCCAGGCGCGACGCAGGCGTGCCGTGTCGTTGCGACCGAATGGAGCTCGACTTATACATTCGCCCCGGCGACGACGTCCTCGGCGTCGTTCAGCGCCGTCGATCGCGTGTATACCGAGTACTCGCCGGCCGGATCGTCGCGGGCCGTCCGGCGCGTAACCTACGGGACTCTGGCGGATTTCGTGGACGAAGCGGCGGCCTTCGGCCGGTTTCTCAGCCGGCGAACGGAAGCCTGCCCGGCGCGCGAAACCTGTGGTTCAGGGCTCGCGCCGGCAATGCTTCTCGCCGTTGAGGTGCCGTCCTACGACAATCAGCGCCGCCGGACCGGTCTCACCGCTCAACTGAACGGCGCGCTCTTGTACACGGACACATATACCCAGTGGGACAGCCAGGGTCGGCCGACGGCAGGCACGCGGTCGATGCCCCAGGCGTGCACGCTGCCGTTGTCGGCGACGTACGACGAGGCCACCCGGACGATGTCAATGGGACCGTCCGGGCCAGGTGCTGGTCCGTTCTGCTTCGGCCTCGCATTTGCGCTCTCCCAACGATTCGACGCGAACGGCAACGTCGTCAGCGAGACGGACACCGCGGGAGGCACGTCGACGACCGTGAACCACGACATCCGCGCCACCACGCAAGTCTGTAAATGAGGTTTTCAATTTCCCAATTACCAATTATCAATTACCAATTAATTGATATGCTCCGCGGACGATGAAGATCCACGAATACCAGGGCAAGGCAATCCTCAAAAAGTACGGCGTGCCGCTGCCGAAGGGGATGGTCGTCTTCACGGCCGAAGAGGCGCGACACGCGGCTGTCACGCTCGGCGGCGGGACGGTCGTCGTCAAAGCCCAGATTCACGCCGGCGGCCGCGGCAAGGGCGGCGGCGTGAAGGTCGTCAAGAATCCCGACGAAGCGTACGAGGCGGCAAAGAAGATGATGGGCATGCAGCTCGTCACGCATCAGACGGGTCCGGAAGGCCGCATCGTCAAACGGCTGCTGATTGAGGAAGGGCTGTCGATCGCACGCGAGTTGTATCTCGGCCTGGTGCTCGATCGCTCCACGCGCCGGCTCGTTCTGATGGCAAGCCCGGACGGCGGTGTCGAGATCGAGAAAGTCGCCATGGAAACGCCGGAGCGGATCTTCAAGGCCTTTCTCGATCCCGCGTTGGGGTTGCTGCCGTTTCAAGCGCGGCAGCTCGCGTTTGCGCTCGGCCTGAAAGGCGATCAGGTCGGCAAGGCCGTGCGTCTGATGACCGCTGTGGTGAACGCCTACATCGCCACCGACGCGTCGCTCGTCGAAATCAACCCGCTCATCGTCACCGCCGCCGGCGATCTGCTCGCGCTCGACGCCAAGGTGAACTTCGACGACAACGCGCTGTACCGCCATCCCGACTACAAGGAGCTTCGCGATCTCGACGAAGAGGAGCCGCTCGAGATCGAGGCGTCCAAGTTCTCGCTCAACTACATCAAGCTGGACGGCTCGATCGGCTGCATGGTCAACGGCGCCGGGCTCGCGATGGCGACGATGGACATCATCAAGCTCGCGGGCGGCGAGCCGGCGAATTTTCTCGACGTCGGCGGCGGCGCCAACGCCGAGCAGATCAAGAACGCGTTCCGGATCCTGATGTCCGACAAGAACGTCCGCGCCGTGCTCATCAATATCTTCGGCGGGATCCTCCGCTGCGACGTGCTCGCGCAGGGGGTCATCGAGGCCGTCAAGGACCTCGGCGTGCGCGTGCCGATCGTCATCCGTATGGAAGGCACCAACGTCGAGCTCGGCAAGCAGATGCTGCGCGAGAGCGGCCTCAACTTCACGACCGCAGACTCGATGGGCGAGGCCGCCGAGAAGGTGGTCGCGCTGACGCACCAGGTTTCAGAGTCCCGATAGATCACATGGCAGTACTGATCGACAAGTCCACCCGTTTGCTGGTGCAAGGTCTGACCGGCCGCGAAGGCACCTTTCACGCGAAACAGGCACAGGCCTACGGCACCACGGTCGTCGGCGGTGTGACGCCCGGCAAAGGCGGCACGACGCACGAGGGCTGGCCCGTGTTCGACACGATGCGCGAAGCCGTCAAGGAGACCGGGGGCAACGCGTCGGTCATTTTCGTGCCTCCGGCCGGCGGCGCCGACGCGATCATGGAGGCCGCGGAGGCGGGCGTGCCGCTCGCCGTGTGCATCACGGAGGGGATTCCCGTCAACGACATGATGCGCGCCCTCGCGTATCTGGAGAAGACGCGGATGCGTCTCGTGGGGCCCAATTGCCCTGGCGTCATCACCGCCGGCCAGGCCAAGGCGGGCATCATCCCCGGTCACATCTGCAAGCCGGGCCGCGTCGGGATCGTCTCGAAGAGCGGCACGTTGACGTACGAAGCGATCCATCAACTGACCGGCCTGGGGCTGGGGCAGACGACGTGCATCGGCATCGGAGGCGATCCGCTGATCGGCACGTCGTTCATTGACGCGCTGAAGCTGTTCGCGGACGATCCGGACACCGAAGCGGTCGTGCTCATCGGCGAGATCGGCGGCAGCGCCGAGGAAGAAGCCGCCGCGTTCATCCGCACCACGTTCAAGAAACCCGTCGTGGGATTCATCGCGGGCCAGACCGCGCCGCCGGGCCGCCGCATGGGCCACGCCGGCGCGATCATCGCCGGCGGCAAGGGCACGGCCGCGGAGAAAATGCAGGCGCTGTCGGCGGCGGGCGTGCGCGTCGTGAAGAGTCCCGCAGACCTGGGCCGCGCCGCCGCCGAGGTCCTCGGCCGCAGTTAAAGGCGCTATAATTTTCAGGATCAGGCAGGGCGGACTGTGGCCACAGTCCGCCCTGTCCTTATGGACTCATGACTTCACCTCTGCCGAGCGTCGAGCCCGCCGAAACCGCCGAACGTCTGGACGTCGTCAACGACTTCAGCATTCAGGTGGCGACGGTGAATGGATCGGGCAGCCAGACCGCCAACCTGGTACTGCTGCGATCGATTTTCCAGATGGGCGTGCCGGTGTCGGGCAAGAACCTGTTTCCGTCGAACATCGCCGGCCTGCCGACGTGGTACACGATCCGCGCCAACCATCGCGGATACGTGAGCCGCAAGAAAGAGATCGACTTTCTGGTCGCGATGAACGCAGAGACGGCGCGCGAGGACGTCCTGTCGCTCGAGCCGGGCCGGGCCGTCGTCTACGACGAGCCGCTGAAGCTCGACGCGCTGCGCAGCGATCTGGTGTTCTATCCGGTGCCGTTCGACAAGATCGTGGCGGCCGTCTGCCCCGACGCGAAACTGCGACGGCTCGTCAAGAACATGATCTACGACGGGATCCTGGCGCATCTCCTGTCGATCGATCTCAAGGAGATGGAAATCGCGCTCGGCCGGCAGCTGGGCAAGAAGCCGAAGGCGATGCAGCTCAACATGGGCGCGCTCGAGGCCGGCGCGAAGCACGCCGCCGAGCACCTCGGGAAGCGCGACCCGTATCGCCTCGAGCGCATGGACCAGACCACCGGCCAGATTCTGGTCGACGGCAATGCCGCGGCGGCGATGGGGTGCATGTTCGCCGGGGTGACCGTCGTCGCCTGGTACCCGATTACGCCGTCCTCGTCGCTGCCCGAAACGCTGATCGACTACATGCGGAAGTACCGGATGGACAAGGAGACGGGAAAGGCCACGTTTGCCATTGTCCAGGCCGAGGACGAGATCGCCGCCCTCGGCATGGTGCTCGGCGCCACGTGGGCCGGCGCCCGCGCGATGACCTCGACCTCGGGGCCGGGCATCTCGCTCATGTCCGAATTCGCGGGGCTCGCGTATTACTCCGAAGTGCCCGCGGTCGTCTTCGACATCCAGCGCATCGGACCGTCCACGGGATTGCCCACTCGGACGTCGCAGGGCGACCTGCTCTTCGTCGCGTTGCACTCGCACGGCGACACACGGCACGTGATGCTGCTGCCGGCGTCGGTGCAGGAGTGCTACGAGATGTCGATGGAGGCGTTCGATCTCGCCGAGCGCCTCCAGACGATCATCTACGTGATGTCCGACCTCGATCTCGGCATGAACACGTGGATGTCCGAGCCGTTCACGTATCCGGACAAGCCGATGGATCGCGGCAAGGTCCTTGACGAGGCGAAGGTCCGCGAGCTTGGCGCGTCCTGGGGCAGATACAAGGACGTCGACGGCGACGGGATCGCCTGGCGATCGCTGCCGGGCACAGGCGCTCCGGCGTATTTCACGCGTGGGTCGGGTCACAACGAAGTCGCGCAGTACACCGAGCGGCCCGATGACTACGTGCGAAACCTCGACCGGCTCGCGCGCAAGTACGACACGGCGCGCACGATGGTGCCACGGCCAATCGTCCAAGGCGCGGACGACACGGACGCGCGCGTCGGCATCATCGGCTTCGGATCGAGCCATTGGGCGATCGAGGAAGCCCGCGATCAGCTTCGCGAGGAATCCGGTCTCCGGACGGCGTACCTGCGCCTGCGCGCGTACCCGTTCACGCCCGAGGTCGACGATTTCATCCGCCGCTACGATCGCATCTACGTCGTCGAGCAGAATCGCGACGCGCAGATGTTGAGCCTGCTCCTGATGGACGGCGAAGCGCAGTTCGCGGCGCGTCTCCGGAGCGTGCTCCATTACAACGGCTTGCCGATCGACGCGCGCAGCATCACCGATGAGATCTTGCAACAGGAACCGTCATGAGCACAGAAACTCCTTCTACCGGCAAACGCCTGAACCGCATCGGGCTCGACGTCTCGTCGTACCGCGGCAGCAAGACGACCTTGTGCGCGGGGTGCGGGCATAACGCGATCACGGAGCGGATCATCGACGCGTTCTTCGAGATGGGCGTGGATCCGAAGCGCGTGCTCAAGCTGTCCGGCATCGGCTGCTCGAGCAAGAGCCCGGCCTACTTCCTGAACCCGTCGCACGGCTTCAACTCGGTGCACGGCCGCATGCCCTCGGTGGCGACGGGCGCCATGCTGGCCAACAGCGGGATGCTCGCGATCGGCGTCAGCGGCGATGGCGACACCGGCGCGATCGGGATCGGCCAGTTCGTGCACCTGATGCGTCGGAATCTGCCGCTCATCTACATCATCGAGGACAACGGCTGCTACGGGCTGACGAAAGGCCAGTTCTCGCCGACCGCCGACCTCGGCTCAAAGGCCAAGAACGGCGTCGTCAATGAGCTGCCGGCGATCGACACCTGTGCGCTGGCGATCGAGCTCGGCGCCTCGCTTGTCGCGCGGTCGTTCTCCGGCGACAAGAAGCAGCTGCTGTCGGTGCTGAAGACCGCGATCGCGCACCGCGGCACGTCGATGATCGACGTCATCTCGCCCTGCGTCACGTTCAACGATCACGATGGATCGACGAAGAGCTACTCGTACGTCAAGGATCACGACGAGCCACTCGGCGAAATCAGCTTCATTCCGTACTTCGAGAACATCGAGGTCGAGTACGAGCCGGGCTCCACGACGGCCGTGCAGATGCACGACGGATCGAAGCTGTATCTGCGCAAAGTGGCCGAAGACTACAACCCCTCCGACAAGATCGCCGCGCTCCGGCTCCTGCACGAGACGGCGCGCCGCGGGGAGTTCGCGACGGGCATCATCTACATCGAGCCCGACAAGGACGACTTCATCGACACGCTGAATCTCGTCGACGAGCCGCTGGCGCTCCTCCCGCAGGACAAGGTCCGGCCTGGCAAAGCGGTGCTCGACGAGATTATGGAGAGTTTGCGGTAACTGTCGTAGGGCGGATTGATCCCCAAATCCGCCAGACGTAGGGCGGATTGGTCCTCAAATCCGCCTACCGCCGCCCCGGCCAGGCGAGCCTGCCGGCCGTCGTAATGCGCGGTAGGAATTTCTTCACTATCTGATAATGGAGACGATGGAGGGGTCATGACCGCGCGACTGGCTCTGATGTTGGCGACGTCATTCGGCGTGCTCATCTCGGCGCAGCAGGCGTTGCCACCGGCGACTCAGCAGGCACCTCCTCCGACGCTGGAGCTCCAGCCGTACCCGCCGATCGGACCAGGAATTCAGGCTCCGACACCGACCCGTTCGGTCAATGCCAAGTACACGCGCGAAGCCATCCAGGCGAAAGTCGAGGGACTCGTCGAATTGAGGATGGTGGTTCTGCCCAACGGTAATGTCAGCGACGTCGAGGTGACGAAGTCGCTGGACTCGAAGTATGGACTGGACCAGCAGGCGATTGATGCCGCCAAACAGTGGCTGTTTCGGCCCGGGACCAAGGATAGGCGGGCCGTGCCGATGTTCGTGACGATTCTGATGGAATTCAGGCTCTCGGATCGCGGCTCGCCTACCACTCCTTCGCAAACACCCTCGAGCGCCACCGCACGCGATGACTTCTACAAGGACACCTATCCGTCGGTGTATCCGAAGCTCGAACAGCCCGTTCTCTTGCGGTCGTCGCAGCCGAAGTACACCTCCGACGCGATGCGCGCGAAGCTTCAGGGGATGGTGGAGGTCGAGGCAGTCGTCGACGTGGATGGAACGGTCAGCCGCGCGCGCGTCACGAAGTCGCTCGACGCCCAGTTAGGCCTCGACCAGAACGCGCTCGACGCCGTGAAAAGCTGGGTGTTCACGCCTGGCCGGTTGAACGGACAGCCGGTCCCGGTTGTCGTCAAGCTGACGCTGGAGTTCCGGCTCCACTGAGCACGCCCGGGCACGGATTTCGTCGATGCGAGGCTTGTCACTTTCGATCGTGACGATCGCCTTGCTGGCGTCGCCCGCGATTGGGCAACAGGTCACTCAGGAATTCGGCAAGGGCGCCTATCGCGCGGACACGCCCGGTCTCGTCAAGCCGAAGCTGCTGAAGCAGATTTCTCCGAACTATCCGAACGTCGCCAAGAACGCCAGTGTCGCCGGCGACGTCGAGATCGAAGCCGTCGTCGGACCGGACGGTAAGGTCGGCGACCTTCGCATCGTCAAGTCCCTCGACACGCGGTTCGGCCTCGACCAGGAGGCGGTCCGCGTCGCGAAGCTGTGGATCTTCGAGCCGGCGCGCAAGGACGGATTTCCCGTTCCGGTGATCGTCACGATCGTCGTGTCGTTCAAGCTGACGTCGAGCAATCGGCCGACGCAGCCGCTTGGTACGCCGTCGGGCACGTTCACGGCCAGCACGGTGCCTGCGCTGCCGTTGATCGAGTCGGACGAGGATTTTGCCGGCGGCGCGTCTCGCTCGGACGATCCTGGAGTCGTGCCGCCCGTCATCAAGAAACAGGTTCCGGCGGTGTACCCGAGCGCGGCAAAAGGACGCCGGATTTCCAACGCGCGGGTCGAGCTCGACGCCATCGTGATGCCTGACGGCACCGTCGGCAAGGTGCGCGTGGCCAAGTCACTCGACAAGACGTCCGGCGTGAATGGATTCGACGCCGCGGCGATCGCGGCCGTCAAGCAGTGGATCTTCGAGCCGGGGACGAAGGACGGCGTCGCGGTACCGGTACTCATGAAGCTGATCGTCAGCTTCTGACGCTGGCATTGGTAATTGGTAATGGGTAATCGGTAATCGGTAATGGCGAGCCAAAGGCATTATGCTCTAGCATGATGCTCTCGGTTCCCATTACACAATTTCCAATTACCCATTACCAATTTCCCTGAGGTCGGATGGAACGGACGCTGGCGATCATCAAACCGGATGCCGTACGCGCGCGCGTGGCGGGCCGTATCCTCGCCCGGATCGAAGACGGCGGCTTCGCGATCCGCGGCCTGCGGTTCGAGCACCTGACGAAGAAAGAAGCCGAAGGGTTCTACGCGGTTCACCGCGAGCGCCCGTTCTTCGCAAGCCTGACCGACTTCATGTCGTCCGGACCGTGCATCCTCATGGCGCTCGAAGCCCCGGACGCGATTCGCAAATGGCGCGAGTTGATGGGGGCGACCGATCCCGCGAAGGCCGGTGCCGGAACGCTGCGAAAGGAATTTGGCGCGTCCATCGAGAACAACGCGACGCACGGATCCGACGCCCCCGAGACGGCGGCGTTCGAGCTGGCGTATTTCTTCCGCGGCATGGAGCTGTGACATGAGCCGGGGACTGATCGTCGTCGGCCTCGTGCTGGTCGGGATCGGGCTGCTGATGAAGCTCGGCCTGCCGATCGGCCGCCTGCCCGGCGACATCGTCATCCGGCGGGGCAGCGGCACGTTCTACTTTCCGATCGTGACGTGCCTGGTCGTGAGCGTGGTGTTGTCGCTGCTCGCGATGCTGGTAAGAAGATGAGGGGCCTGACCCCGCTTGCCGAAGGCGGGTCTGGCCCCCTGACAAGCGATAGCTGCAGGTCTGACCCCGCTCGCCGTAAGGCGGGTCTGACCCCCTGACGAGCGATAGTTGCAGTAGAGGGCTTTCACACTGGCGATCAAATCCGATAGATGGATCCGGCGGATGGCGCTCGAGCACGGGATGATCGAGCCGTTCGTCGATTCCCAGGTCCGCGCCGGCGTCGTGTCGTATGGCTTGTCCTCCTACGGATACGACATCCGGGTGGCCGACGAGTTCAAGGTCTTCACGAACATCAACAACACCGTGATCGATCCGAAGAGCTTCGATCCGCGGTCGTTCGTGGACATCAAGGCCGACACGTGCATCGTTCCGCCGAATTCCTTCGCGCTCGCGCGAACGATTGAGTACTTCCGGATCCCCCGCGACGTGCTGACCGTGTGTCTCGGCAAGTCAACCTACGCGCGCTGCGGCATCATCGTCAACGTCACGCCGTTCGAGCCGGAGTGGGAAGGCACCGTGACGCTGGAGATTTCCAACACCACGCCGCTGCCCGCGAGGATCTACGCGAATGAAGGGATCGCGCAGGTGCTCTTCTTCCAGAGCGACGAACCCTGCGAGCGGTCGTACGCCGACAAGAAAGGGAAATACCTCAAGCAGCAAGGTGTCACGCTTCCAAAGATCTGACGCGTGCATTGGTAATTGGTAATGGGTAATGGGTAATTGAAGATCAAGTGCTCTTGGTGCCCCATTACACAATTACCAATTACCAATTACCAATTACCAATTTCAGTCCCGCCGAATCCAGCCGACTGACGGATCCGTCTAAACGCACATGAAGCTTGTCGTGTATGTACTCGCGGTGTGTGCGTTTTCGGCCACGCCGGCGGTCGCGCAGACGACGGCGCCGCCGCCAGCCGCACGATCGGCGCCGCCGGCGCAGGAATTTCACGTCACTGCGGCGACCTCGGCGGTCGAGCTCGACGGGCGTCTGGACGAGGCGGCGTGGCAAACCGCGACGGCGATTCCGATCAGATACGAGGTGTTTCCCGGCGATAACACGCCGGCACCAGTGGAGACGACGTGCCTGGTCACTTTTGATCGGAGCCACCTCTACATTGGTTTCCGGGCGAAGGATCCGCAGCCCGCGAGCATCCGGGCGAACCTGGCTGATCGCGACGCGCCGTTCCAGGACGACACCGTCGGCTTCATGCTCGACACGTTCAACGACGGCCGGCGCGCCTTTCAGTTCCGCATCAACGCGCGCGGCGTGCAGATGGACGCCTTCAACAGCGACGTCGACGGCAGCGAGGACTGGTCGTGGGACGCCATCTGGGACGCGCGTACCGTCATCGATGAGAGCGGCTACACGGTGGAAGTGTCGATTCCGTTCAGTTCGCTCCGGTTTCAGCGCACCACCGGTCCGCAGACGTGGGGATTCCTCGCGATGCGCGACCTGCCGCGATCGACGCGTGTACGCCTGCGATCGAGCTACACCGATCGCAATCGCACCTGCATCGTGTGCCAGTTCGACAAGCTGACGGGCTTCGAGGCGATTTCGCCCGGGCGGAACATCGAGTTCGATCCCACCTTCACCGTTGCGCGTACCGACGTCCGCGATCCGTTTCCAGCGGGCAGTCTGCAGGCCGGCGACGCCGATCCACAAGCAGGCCTGTCGGCGCGCTGGAGCATCACGCCGAACGTCGTCTTCAGCGGCACCGTCAACCCGGACTTCTATCAGGTCGAGGCGGACGCGGCCCAGCTCGACGTGAACACGCGGTTTCAGCTGTTCTTTCCCGAGAAGCGTCCGTTCTTCCTCGAGGGGCAGGATTTCTTCTCAACGCCCATCGACGCGGTCTTCACGCGCACGGTCGTCGACCCGCGCTGGGGCGCGAAGGTCTCGGGCAAGGAAGGGCCGCACGGGTTCGGCGTCTTCACGACGCAGGACGAGCGCACCGGCATCACGATTCCGGGCTATGAGGGATCCGATTTCCGGAGCCTCGATCAGCACTACGTCGGCAACGTGTTCAGGTATCGCCGGGATCTCGGCCGGGGAGGCTCGACGCTCGGCGCGCTGTACACGGGCCGACAGAGCACGGAAGGGGAGCCGTATTCGAACCGGGTCGGCGGGATCGACGGGCTCTTCCGATTCTCGGGCACGGACTCGATTGGCGCGCAGTGGCTCGGGTCGCGCACGGAGTACCCGGCATCGATCGCGGCGGACTTCGACCAGCCGGCCGATCCGTTCAACGGTCAGGCGTACGCATTCAACTACCGCCACGGCTCCCGCCACTGGAACTGGGGCGCGCAGTCGAACGGTGCCTCGCCCGATTTTCGCGCCGACAGCGGATTCGTGCCGCAGGTGGACATCCGCGTGTATCGCGGGAACGCCGGTTACACGTTTCTCGGCAGCACCGACCGATGGTTCAACGAGATCTTCATCGGTGGCGGCGTGGATCGCACCGAAGACTGGCACGGCGAACGCGCGTCGTGGGGCTGCGATTTTCCGATCGAATACGAGGGACGCTGGCAGATGTCGGTGGACTACAACCCGGCCTGCAATTACGAGTACTACCTGGGCCAGCGCTACACGAACTTCCGTCACAACTTCTCGTGGAGCATCCGGCCGTCAGGACTCTTTTCGCTGTACTTCAACTCGACGACGGGCGGGACGATCGATTTCGACAACGCCCGGAAGGCCGATCAGGTTCGACTCGGCACGGGCGGCACGTTCAACCTCTTCGCCCGCATCGAGGGCAGCCTGGATTACACGCGATTCGCGCTCGACGTCGAGCCGGGCCGGCTCTTCACGGCCAACCAGATGCAGACGCGCGTCCTCTATCACCTCAGCCTGAAGACGTTCGTGCGGGCGATCGTGCAGTACACGGACATCGATCGCGATCCGTCGCTCTACCTCTTTCCGGTCACCGAGCGATCGAAGCGTCTCTTCACGCAGTTTCTGTTCAGCCACAAGCTGAATCCGCAGACCGTTTTTCTTGTCGGCTATTCCGACAACGGCCTCGGCACCCAGACGATCTCCGTGACGAAGACCGATCGGACGTTCTTCTTGAAAATTGGATACGCTTGGGTCTTCTGACGGAGGCGCGGAGGCTATGAGGCTATGAGCAAGAGCATTCAGTCAGAGCCTGAGCGGCCGAGGGCCGCAAGGTTGGTCAGGATCTTTTCCGCAGGACCGTGCAGAGCGACATCGACGACGTGTGACGCCTCGGTTGGTTCCAGATTGATCTCGACCGTGAACGCGCCTCTACGTTTCGCCTGATGCACCAGCCCGGCAGCCGGGTAGACCACCGCGGACGTCCCAATCGTCAGAAATACTTCGCAATCGGTCGCCTCAGTCGCGCGCGCGACGTCGCTCGCATCCAGGCTCTCGCCGAACCAGACGACGGCGGGGCGGACGATGCCGCCGCAGTGGGGACAGCGGGGCGGAAGAGTGGGAAAGGGCGTCGTATCGTCGCGCCAGTCGCGGCGGCCGGCCGTGCAGCGCTGCCAGCAGCGCACGTGCCAGATGGATCCGTGAAGCCGGATCAGGCGTTCAGTGCCGGCTTTCTCGTGCAGGCCGTCGACGTTCTGGGTGATGAGTGTGAAGCCCGATTGTTCGCGCGTCCACTGCGCGAGCACGTCATGCGCGGCGTTGGGTCTGGCGCCGGCGACCATCTGACGCCGCCAGTCGTACCACTCCCAGACGAGCTTCGGATCGTTTTCGAAGGCCTCCGGCGTCGCGAGAGTCTCCGCGCGGACCTTCTTCCAGAGTCCGTCGGCGCCGCGGAAGGTCGGGATGCCGGACGCGGCCGAGACGCCGGCGCCGGTCAAGGCGGTGATCTTCTGCGCGCGATGCAGTGCGTTCGCGACGCGCTCGAGATCCGTCACCGACTCAAAGACCATCTCGCTCATCGTAACCGTCAACGGGACGTGGATTCGCTGGATCGTGCGCTTGAGGTGTCCCGCCGGATGAAGTCCGACAGCATCGAACAGACGCTCCGTCAGTGTGCCGCGGTGTTGAACCGGATTGAGTTCGGCCTGAAGAGAAGGGCTTTTCACCGATGAAATAGACGGAGCATGCGATCATGAACGCGAACTTGTTTCGGACGAGGAAATAATCGAGGAATTTGATCGGGTACGTCACGTAGCCGAAGAACACCTGGAAGAGGTTGTAGAGTACGTTCACGTTGAACGAGAACAGGATCGCCAAGAACTCCCGCAACGTGAGCGACATGGCGGATGCCGGGCCCACCTCGACGCCTCCTTCCAGCGGCGAGAAATCCTTGAAGAGATTCGCGATGCCCATCACCGTGTAGCGCTGCATGTCGATTGGATCGGGGTGGTACATCTGAAAAAACGGAATCGCGCAGAAGATCTTGCCGCCAGGCTTGAGAACACGGTGGCATTCGGCGGCGATCAGATGAGGCAATCGCGTGTGTTCCATGACGGCGATATTGACGATCAGATCGAAGGAATTGTCGGCGAACGGCATGAACGTGGCATCGCCGATCACGTCGGCGTTGCCGTTCTGCATGATGTCCAGATTCACGGTCCGCTGTTTTTGCTTGCTGCGCGAGCCAATGTTCAAGATCAGCGCCTGGCTGTCGGCGCGGAGAGTTCGTTCGATCATCTGCTGCAGCGCATCCTGGGCCGGTGAGTTGCGATTGAAGAACGGGCTGGGCACCTGCAGCACGCGGTTGATCGCCCGCCCCAACAACGGAACACGCGCAATGCGAGCGCGTATTCCCGACGAACCCAGGGGCGGTTCAGAGAGCATCCAATCTCTCCGCGTGTGTCACAGGTCGGTATCCGGCTCCCTGTCACGGAGATCTTACGCTTGAATGGACAAACAGGGCGCCGTCACATGTGTGGCGATAAAAAAAAGACGAACGGGCCGGCCTTGGCGTGCGAAAACGTCGTCGAGCTGGCCCACGTGCACAGGCTATCGCGGTTGTCCGTTGGATTGGGTGCTGTGGCGTTTGCAGTCGACGCGGGCCGGTGCAATCATGAGCCGCCGAACCGATGAAACCAACCCTCTTTGTAGGGTCGTCGTCTGAGAGCCTCGACATCGCATATGCCACGCAGAAGAATCTTGAAGACGTTGCCGAGGTCGTCGTCTGGACCCAGGGTATCTTCGAACTGACCAAGTCATACCTCGAGTCTCTGCTGGAGGCTCTCGAAGACACTGAATTCGGCCTTTTTGTCTTTAGCGCCGATGACGTCGTGAGAATCCGCGGCACTGAGATGCCGACTGCGAGAGACAACGTCGTTTTTGAACTTGGCCTGTTTACCGGGCGTCTCGGGCGAGACCGGGCCTTCATCCTGATGCCCAAGAATTCGGACTTCCATTTACCCACGGACCTTCTCGGTGTCAGCACCGCGACGTTTCAGCCGCCGTCCCGGCCCGATCGGCTGCAAGCGGCGTTGGGACCGGCTTGTCACGATATCCGTCTGGCGATCCGCAAGCACGCTGTCCTCCGCAATCCGGCCAGCCCGAAGCCGGCGGACCTGGGGCTGTTATTGACAGTCTTGATTCCCGAACCCGAGCGGCAGCATCTCTTCAATCTTGCGGATGGGAAGACGAAGGGCTACAAGGGCGGCGGTAGCGTCCGTTCCGAGCTGCGGCATCTCCGTTCGATCGGATTGATCAGGAAACACACCGGCCGACGCATTGGAGAGCTGAAGTCAGAAGGCGTGTATGACATCGCGGACGTACTCGAGCTGACGGGTCTCGGACGTCAATGGGTCGCGAAGCTGAGAGACAGCGACTGATGCGTATTCCGTTGACTGCAATCACCGCGCGTTGACGCGCCGTGACGAGCGGGATACGATAGAAAGTCTGGATGCGAACGGCGGATCGCCGCCGTGCGCAGCCAACGACCTTGACGCGGGGTGGAGCAGTCCGGTAGCTCGTTGGGCTCATAACCCAAAGGTCGGGGGTTCAAATCCCCCCCCCGCAACCAAT
>Ga0114129_10000175_pt1 | contig 70619 bp, 54 predicted proteins | sample RhiMetdeltSRZDD1_FD_80071 | JGI IMG/M metagenome (GOLD analysis project Ga0114129, IMG submission 80071) | Populus rhizosphere microbial communities from Tennessee, USA - Rhizosphere MetaG P. deltoides SRZDD1 (version 2) (version 2) | ecosystem: Host-associated > Plants > Roots > Rhizosphere >...
ACCGTCTCGATAGAGCCAGCGCAAGAACGGCCACGCCCAGGTTCATGGCCACGGCCAGGAGTGTGGAGGTTCTGAGGCCCAACGTGGGCAGGAGCACATATCCGCCGATGGCGGTTCCGATCACGGCTCCGAGAGTATTGATTCCGTAAAGAAGCCCCGCCCGCTGGCCGATCGTTTCGCGATTCTGGAACAGGAACTTGCCGAGAACCGGAAGCGTCCCCCCCATGAGAGTTGTAGGTACGAGCAGTACCAGGAAGCACAGAACGAATCGGACCAAGCTTAGGGCGTAAAACCCGGGATGCAAGGAGCGATAGAGGCCGCCATAGGCATGATCAAGAAGGTGAAGGAGAACCGGGAGGAGGAGGGCCCACACGCCGACGCCGGCTTCCAGGAGGCCGTAAACGGCCAGAGGGCGTCCCCGTCGGTCGATCGCCTTTCCGAACACGGTGCTCCCCAGCGCCAGTCCGGCCATGTAGGCGGCCAGGACGGTGGCGATGGCGAACGCGGATCCACCAAACACGTACGTGAGATCGCGCGACCACACGATCTCGTAAACGAGCGCGCTCGCGCCAGAAAGGAAAAAAAGTCCAAGGACGAGAAACTCGGCCGGGCTCATGGCACTTCGCGCGGGGGCGGGCCGGCTGGACTCAGAAAGTACGGTATTCAAGTTGGGTCATTGGAATAGGTTGGAGTGAACGAGAATAACACATTGCCTTGAGCAGGTAGCGCCGCCCACGTTATACTCAGCCGCGTTTTTTTTCTGACCCGGACGTCGTCCGGAGGAGGCTTCCTGCATGTTTCGATATCGGGTACCGCTGGCCGCGCTGGGTCTTTGGCTCATGGCCGGCTGCGGTCAAGGGAAGGATCCCGTGCTGGCCAAGGTGGGCAAGGACGTCGTTACCGCGTCCGAGTACCGCAACTCCTATTTGGCCATGAAGCCGCAGGAACGTCCGTCTCTCGCCACGCTCGACGACAAGAAGAAGTTTCTCGACGATTTGATTTCCAAGAAAGTCATGGAGCATCTCGCGTTGGCGAAGTATCCAAAGCTCACCGATCGTCAGGAATTCCGCCTCACCCGATTCCGGGAAAAAGAGCTCAGCGATGCAGTGCGAAGGCGGCTCATTCATGATGCGGTCGCGGTGACGCCGGCCATGAAGGACTGGGTGTTCGACCACATGAAGGAGGAGCGCAACCTCCGGGCGATGGTGATCCCGGATCCGGATGCCGCGAAATGGGTGCGCGGGGAGCTGGATGAAGGCGCGGATTTCGGAGCGTTGGCGCGCGACCATTCCACCCAGTGGGTAAGTCGCACGATGAAGGGCGATCTGGGCTGGAAGCAGCCCGGGGGTCTCTTTCCGTATCCGGTCGAAGTCGAGGCGTGGAGCGCGCCGGTGGGGAGCCGGATCGGTCCCATCCAGCGGCCCTTGGGAGGCTACATCGTCGAAGTGCTCGGCGCGCGACCGGTGGCGATGCCGGCCAGCCAGACCCGCGAGGCCATGGACCGTGCGCTCCAGGAAAAGATCATGGAGCAGCTCTACCTCGAGCGCCAGAAGGGGGTACAGGATTCGTTGAAGAACGCGGAGGAACCGTATTACCCGGCGGCGGCCAAAGCTCTCCTCAACTTGAAGTATTACGTCGTGCCTCCCCCCGATGCGGCGCTCAACGAAACCTGGATGCTGGACATGGATCGTGTCATTCCGACCTTCTCCGCCGCCGAGGAGACGGTCATCGCGGTCGATTTCAAGCACGCCCCCGATTGGACGGTCAAGGATTTCGCACAGCGTTTGGCCTGGTACCCGAGCGGAATGTGGCCACGCGGCGAATCCGAGGAGCAAATCACGGAAGCGCTCGACATGCTCGTCCGCGATTATCTCTATCTCAAGGCGGCCGCCGACCTCGGTTATGAAAACGCGGCGTTCGCGCTTAAGATCGAGGAAATGAAGCGTGAGATGCGCGTGACCTATTTCTATTACAACGACGTGGTGGCCAAGTTCTCCCCCAATCAAGCGGAGATCGATGCGTTTTTCAACGAGCACCGCGAGGATTACCGTGCTCCCCAGTCCTACAAGCTCGCCTTCTTCGGCTCCCGGAACAAGAAGCTGATCGAAAGGGTGGCCGAGGAATGGAAAAAGGGCGCCTCGTTCACGGAGCTCCGTAACAAGTACGAGAAGGCCGATACGAGCATGCTCGCGGTCGGGGAGACGGAATGGCTCTACAGCGGGCAGGATGCGCTGCGGGATGCCACGGTCGACTCGCTGAAGGAAGGCGAGATCACGCCGGCAACCTTTCGCGCCGATATCGCCATGGTGTTCCAGCTCGTCGCGCGACGGGAACCGCGGCTCGTGCCCTACGCGGAAATCAAAGAAGACGTGGACAAGCAGGCCAAGGACGCGATCGTAGATCAAAAGCTCACTGCGCTCTTGACTCAGGAACGCAATAAGGAGGGAGTGAAGATCTACCCGAACCGCTTGACCAAGATCGAGATTCCGAAAGACGCACCCGTTCCGGCCAGCGTTCCCGAAATGGCCGCCCCGATCAAGAGCTTGCTAACGCCCCAACCAGGAGCCCCCGCCAAGCCGGTGCAAGAAGGGCCTTGAGGAGAGCGTCGAGAAGGACGCATCCCAGGCCCAGGTAGAAGAGTTTCATGGCGAGAGGGCGGGTGACGACCCGTCCTCTCCATTTGGACCACAGGTGCCAGGACACCTGGGCGAACGCTGCGCCGAGAAGGGTGAAGCCCACCACCCGGAACACCGCCCACACCGGCCACCCCACCACCGCGGCCAGCGCGGGCATGGCGGCCTGTCGGGTGAGTTCCGCGACATAGAAATTCATATAGTTGAGAAGCACGGTTCCGAGCACGAGCCCGCCCGCCCCGAAGGTCAGGAACGAACTGACGCACAAGAGAGCAACGTGTCGGGCATGAATAGGTAGGAAGAGGCGAGGCGATCCTTCGGCGCCCTGACCGGTGCGAATGTAGTGGAGCATCTCCGCCGCATAGGCGGGTCCCCGCCACACCACATCCGCCGCGCGTTCGGGAAACAAGAAGACGGCCAGACCGACCGCGATGGACTGGGGAATGCACCAGTAGAGCACCCATCCCGCGGCCTGGGACGGGCGACCCTCTCGAATGCATTTCAGGAAAAGGGGGATCGGAACCGCGGCCCCCAATAAGGGGAGAAGCCAAGGCTTCCCAACCCAGAATCCCAGAGCGGTGCTGGCCGCCGCCCCCAGCGGCAACGCGATCCAGGGGGAGATGCGTTTCACAAGAGATAGGACACCGCGAACCCGATCTGCGCGGCAACCATCATGAGATACATGTGCGTCCATGAAGGATGGTTTTCGGTGCTGGCCAGCGCGTCCGGGTCACGCAGGATCAATCGCGCCACCCAGGCTCCCCAGATCGAGAGACCGAGGCCGAGGATGCAGAGGGCAATGGGGTTTCCGGTCAGAATTCCGGAGAGGGCACCGATCGGCATGAGAAGAAAGGGAATCAGGAAAAAGGGCGCGATCATTTGCGCCGCCTTCCGCACGCCGTACACGATGGGCAGGGTTCGGCAACCACCCGCGCGATCACCGGGAATGTCGGCAAAATCCTTGGTCGAGCTGGCTCCCAAAAGAAAGAGCCCGAAAATGAAACCGATATACCAGGGTTCCAAGCGATCGATCGACTTCACGCACGACCACCCCGCCACCTTGAGCAGCATGCCGCGTGGAATGGCGATGGTGATGTTGGCCAGGAACCCGCGCGCCTTGGTGCGGATGGGGGGGACCGAATAGAGAAAGGTGAAGAAGGTGGCGGCGAGGGCGAGGGAAAAGCAGCGCACGTTGACTGACCAGGCCAGGACGAGTGCCACGGCGAAGAAAACGAGGGTGATCGCCTTGGCTTCGCCAACGGTCATCCGGCCACTGGGGAGGGGGCGGCCCGGCTTATTGACCCGGTCCACCTCCAGATCGTAAATCTGGTTGAGGCCGTTGGAGCCGGCGTTCAAAACGGCCGCCATGAGCGTGCCTAGCACCAAGTTAAGGCCGACGGCCCAGCGAAACGGGGTCGGGGGCTCGGCCCCTAGGGCGGTGATCCCGCCCGAAAGCATCCCCAGGGCGGGGGCAAGCAAGGTAAATGGGCGGGAGAATTCCCAGTAGAGCTCGAGGCGAGGTCGCCGGGAGCGGGTGAGTACTATTTCCGGCATCGGGCTTGACTCCCTCGCGACCGGCGGAGACGCTATCAAGCTCGCTCAAGGAGGGTCAAGCTGGAACCCCCCCTTGATCCTGGGGTTCTTGACTCACGAACCTGGCTACTCCCGAGGAAGACGCTCCATGCCTCCCTACCGTCGCATAGGTCTGTTTTCGGCCGCCTGGCTGGCGGTTTTCAGCTTCCTCCCGCTCGCGGCTCGAGCCGCGGGTCCCTCGACGCGGGTGATCTCTGAAAGCGCCAGTGGACTCACCCTCCACATCACCTTTCCGGCGCCGGTCTCCCATGAGGTCGAGCTCGATGGAGCTCGATTCCTGTCGGTGGAGATCCCAGGCGTTATCTCCGGAAGCGACGCGCCCTCCGGTTCGCCGAGTTTGCCCAACCAAGGATTCCCGTTCGGATTGCCGGAGGGGGCAAGCGCTCGCATCGTGCGGGCGGTCACGCTCTCCACGAGCGCGTTCGACGGCTTGCCGCCGGCGCCGGTTCCCCAGCGGTCCATCGTCCCCAGCGATCCGTTGCCCTCGCAGCAGTTCCGGTACATCCCAAATGCCGACGTCTATGCTTCGGACCGCTCCTTTCCGTTGGAAACGGTGAGCCTCGGTCCCGCATACGGATTTCGACATCAGCGTGTGCAGAGCTTGATCGTGCGGCCGCTGCACGTGGTTCCATCGACCGGCCATTACGAGATGGTGCGAGAGTTGGAGGTGGAACTTCGCTTCGACACCGCTCCCGGAGCCCCGGGGTTGGGCCGGCGCATGAGCGTGCGCACGGATGCCCCGGGTTGGGACGAGACCTACGATCGTCTTCTCGTCAATCCAAACTCGTCACGAGAATTCAGAACCCGCGCCGTCCCGATTCCCGAGACCCCTGTCGTGGGGCCCGGCGACACCTATGTGCGCCTGCGTTTGGGCGGGAGTGGACTCAGCCGCATTCCGTACACCGACTTGGAAGCACAGGGATGGCCGGCCGGGGTCGCCGTGGGAAGTGTGCGAGTGGAGGAGCGCGGATACAACAAGGCACTCGCGAACCCGATCACGGTGGCCAGCATTCCCCGGCGGGTCGAGGACACGAACCAGAACGGAACCTTCGATGCCGGCGACTTCTTAATCTTCTACGGCCAGAACTATCAGGACCGCTTCAACCCTCCCATCACCGATTCTCGCTACTCGTATTTCCACACCTATTGGGTGACCCCCTCCGACGGCCCGGGGACCGATTTCAACGTGGTGGACGGGTTTCCGTCGGATACCCTTTACACGCCGCTGACTTCATTTTTGCAAACGCAACATTTCGAGAAGAACCTGACCTATATCAACAATCCCAAGGATTCGTTGCCGTACATCTATCCGATCTACGACGCGCTCTACTGGTTGCAGCTTCGGGACAATCCAAACACGGGGGATCGGAAAATCGTCAACCTTCCGTTTTCGATCGGAGATCTGGCCCCGGGAGGGAACTTCCGCGCGCGGGCGCGCTGGCAGGGCGTGAATACCGCGTTCGCTACGCGAACCCATGTCGCCGCTTTGGATTTGAACGGGCAGGTGCTCCTGGCGGAAGGACAACCGACCACATTTTGCGATCTGGAGCCGTTTCTGTGGCAAGGCCCCAGCCAGCCCATGGCCGGGATCTTGAATGCGGGCCAGAACACGCTGACCGTGAAGGCCCACAACTCCGACAACCAAAACGGATGCACCTACGGGCAATCGTCCAATGATTTCAGCGGAGCCATGTTCGATTGGTTCGAGGTGATCTACGACCGGCTTCTCGTGGCGCGCCAGGACCAGCTCGCCTTCAACACGGGAGACTCAACCGGGTATGTCGAGCTTGCCGTTCCGGGATTCACGTCGCCCAACGTCCTCGTGCTGGATGTGACGAATCCTCTGGCGACGTTTGAGCTCACCCCGAACATCGTGAACAACGCGGGGAGCTATACGGCGACGATTCGGGTGACCGTGGGATCCACGCAACGGAAGTTTCTTGCCATCGTGCCCCAATCAGTGACCGGCCTTCCTACGTCCCCGTACACGCTGCCGCCCGATCTCGGCTCCAAGGTTATCGATCGGGGTCTTCCCCGGGATCTGATCGCCGAGGGCCAGGGGAGCGACTACATCCTCGTCACCCATCCGAGCTTTCGACAGGCCTGGCAACCCCTGGTGGATCATCGCGAGGCCGAGGGTCACACGGTCTTTGTGTGCGACGTGTGGGAGATCTATGACCAGTTCGCGGGCGGGGACAAGACGCCCTGGGCCATTCAGCGATTTCTGTCCCAGGCGTTTCGCAACTGGGATCCCGCGCCGAGTTTCGTGATGCTGGGCGGCGACGCGAACGAGGACTATCGCAAGGACACCGCCGACTCCAACCCGGACTGGGTCCCGACCATGATGCATTTCGGCGCGGTGCCCGGAACGAGCGGTCCGGAGCTGGCCGGCACCGATTCCTGGTACGTGCAGTTCCTGCGGCCCGGCGACAGCGAGTTCATCGATGTGCTGCCGGAAATGAACGAGGCGCGCGTTCCCGCCGGCTCGGTAGCCGAAGTCAATGACTTCGTACAAAAGATTTTGAACTACGAGGCCATGGGACCGGGGGACGACTGGCGGCGACATGGTTTTTTCCTCGCGGACGACCAGTATTCCTCCGGCATCTCTAACGCAGCGGCCTATTGTTGGGAGACATCCGAGAGTGTGTTCAAAGCGACCAGCATCGCCATGGTCGATTCCATCCGCGTAAAGGCGGGCCTCAACACGTTTCGGGCCGATACGCTATTCCTGGCTGATTACCTGGATACCGTGGCTGCGCTCAATCGACATCCCAGCCCCGGAACGCGGGACTGTCCAGGGAACGCTGCGTCCATCGCGACCTTCAACTACACGCGCCAGCACCTGACCCCGGCCGTCTTGGATACGTTGAGTCACGGCAGCTTGATTTGGGAGTTCACGGGCCATGGCAATAGATCCCAAATAACCCACGAAGGGCTGCTCCTTCATTCGAGCCTGAGCCTCCACGACATGGACAAGGTGCTGAACTTCGGAAAGCCCTTCCTGTTCATGGGCTATGCCTGCCATCTCATTGAGTTCGAATACGCGGGGGAAGCAGGGGCCGGCTTCGACAACATCGGCGAGGCGCTTCTCATGGCCCAGAATCGCGGCGCAATCGGCGTGTTTGCGTCCACGTCTTATGAGTGGCTATCCACCAATCCCTACGCTCAGATTTACACCACGCGGCCGTTGTTCTGGAATCTGCCCCGAGATCCCGACGGACGACCCCGCCGGCTGTGGGGAGAGGCGATGACGCGCGGGATCGTGCAGATGGTCATGGAGCATCCGTTCGATTTCGGGGTTCAGGACATGCCGCGCACGTATCAGACCTTCGGGGATCCCGCGCTTCGCATCGACATTGCGCCCGGAAGCTGGGGCTTTGTTCAGGTGGATGGGTCCCCCTGGACGTATGGGCCGACGCTCACGGCACAATCCTTCAGTGATACGCTTGATGTGACCGCGATCGTGGCCGACGACGTCGACATTTCCACGGTGCGCGCGTTCAACGATTCGGTCCAGATTCCGCAATCGCTCGTCGTGGTGACTCCGCCCAGCCCGACTCAGGAAGGCGTCCAGCCCTATCAAGTGCAGGTGCGCACGCCGCTCTATCTTGGTTCTTACGATCTCAAGCTGGTGGCCAAGGATTGGACGAATCGCGATGCCACGCTCGTGTTGCCGGTCCGCTTCGAGACCGCCTTCGATGCCGATGGCCGCATCATCGTCAATAATGATCCGGTGGATCCGGGAGCGGTGATCGGCATCACCGTGAATTCGCCGGTGCCGCTGTCCTCCGCGGGGCTCGAGGTCTGGCTGGACGGCGTCGCATCGTCTTTGGTCCCCACCGGGGGCCCCAACGTGTGGCACCTGCAGGTGCCCGGCCCCTGGTCCCAGGGCACCCACACGGTCGAGCTTCGGGTCAGCGATCCCAATGCGACCTGCATCCCCGGGCCGTGCCCCCTCGTGCGATCGATCACGTTCGTGTCCTCGGGAACGGAAGCCAACCTCGCCCTCAAGCAGGTCTATTTCTATCCCAATCCCGTCGAGGCCGAGGACGGGGCCTTTGTCTACGAGCTCAACAAGAACGGTGTCCACGGGCAGGTGACCATCTATTCGCTCACCGGCCGTCGGGTGCGCCGCGACGATTCACCGGTTCGGGCGGGGCTCAACTCCTATCGCTGGGACCTCCGGGATGAGAGGGGGGACCGGGTAGCGAACGGGGTTTATCTCTTCGTCCTGCGCCTCGAGGGCTCCGACGGGGAGCTGATCACCACGGCTTCCCATCCGGAGCGAGTGGCCATAACTCGCTAGTTTTCCGATTGATAGATCCTCATATCGAAAGCGAATTCTCAGGAAGCGACGCCGGCACTGGATTCCCCGCCCTCACATCGGGACTTCCGAGGGCCGGCGCCGGGTTCCCCACCCTCGCCTCCGGAAAGCTCCGCCGCGCCGCACTTCTCCGATTCGCGCGCCCGGAAATCGAGACCCCGCCGAGCTTTTTCGCGTTCGGGATGTTGACCGAACCATACGGAGGTGATATTAAAAATATGAGCGCGCATATCGCGCGCTGGCGCGTTACGGCGCGCAGGGTGATTGAGCCTGATTGGAGGGTGATCCGGTGAACAAGGCTGAGCTCATTGAAAACGTCGTCAAGACCACCAAGCTGACCAAGAAAGACGCCTCGGCGGCGGTGGACGCTACGCTCGCGGCCATCAAGAAGGGCACGAAGAAGGGCGTCGTCATCGCCGGTTTCGGCTCGTTCTCGGTGTCCAATCGCAAGGCGCGGGTAGGCCGGAATCCCCGCACCGGCGAAGAGATCAAGATCAGGGCGTCGAAAGGCGTTCGCTTCCGTCCGGGCAAAGACTACAAGAGCATGCTCTAAAGTCCGGAAGGCTTGACGGGGTTCGGTCCATGCGGCTGAGCCCCGTTTTTTTTGGGGGAGGGGAGCTCGGCCGCGTGGCGCTCCCTAGGCCCCCGAGGCTGGAACGGTGCTCTCCGACGGAGCCGAGGAGGCAAAGACGACTCGGTTTTTTCCCGTTCGCTTGGCGTGAAGGAGAGCCGCGTTCGCGGCGCGCCAGAGCCCATGGCTCGTGGTCCCGTCCTGGGGATACATGGCGCCCCCCATCGAAATCGTGACGTGAAGTGAGACGGCTTCGCCGGAAAGCCCGGTCACGCTAACCCGCGACAGTTCGGTGCTCCGGCGCAAGCGCTCGCATGCCGCCGTCGCATCGTCCTGAGAGACCGGCGCGCTCAGGATGAGCCCAAATTCCTCTCCCCCCCAACGGGCCACGGAATCGAACGGTCTCAACCCCGTCTTCAACATCTGCGCCACGTCCGAAAGCACGGTATTTCCCGCTTCATAGCCGTAACGGCTGTTCACCGAACGAAAATCATCGAGATCGGCGATGGCCAACGCCAACGATGTCCCGTCCCGTTTCGCGCGGGCGATTTCGTTTTCGAGCTGGAGATTGAAATAGGCGCGGTTGTAGACGCGGGTGCCTGCATCCACGAACACGAGGTCTTCCAGGATTTGTCCACGATGAAGAAGATCGGTCGCGACTTCCGAGATCAAGGACAGAAGTCCCTGGCGGTTCTCGTTGAAATGATGGGCTTGCGTGCTCCAGGCATGGAGCGCGCCGGAAAGCGGGAGATCCTTTGTTCCCACGGGGATCATGGCCAGCGACTGAAACGCCACCTCCAGCGTGCCGGTCCGGGTATCGATCTGAGCGGGGAGATCCGGGACGAGCACGAGATAGCGCTCTCCAATCACCCAATCCCGAACGAGGGGCTCGTCGTACGGCGCGCTCACCAGCTCCGCCAAAGGGGTGAGGCGGTCTTCTACGGGCAGCGAAGGCGTCCAGAAGGAAACGCGCTCGCAACCCAGGATCTGACGGGTCGTCAGCATGACGTGGCGCAGCACTTCCGAGGGGCCACGAAGAACCGGTGCGTCGCGGGTGAGCAGCTTGTCGTACAGGTTCATGAGCGTGCGAATCTGATCGAGGCTGGTCGAGCCCTTCCAGTCCCGAATGGGCAAGGGCACCTTGATGATTCCTTCGTCCTCCTCGGTGACGGAGAGGCGGACGGCCACGGTGTTGCCGGTCGCGAGATCACGGTAACGGCGGAGTTTCTCGTCGCCCTGCAGCACTTCCTCGATGAGACGCAAATGCCCTAGATGGGTGAGCCGGTCGAGGGTCGCCATTCCGATCGATTCGATCTGGCGGGGATCGCCACTCTCCAAGGCCTGGCGAAGCTGGAGTTGGTCGGCACCGGGTAGCCTGGAGACGGGCAGGACGCGTTCCAAAAGCTCCCGAAATGGTATGGCGCGGCGTTTCATGTCCCGTCCACGAAGTCGGACCCAGTTGCCCAAGCGACCCGGGACCCCACAGAGGGCCGGGATGGAAGGGGAGTAAGCTCTTACAATTCTATCAGATAGGTGAATAGATCATCAAAAAAGGGAGTGAATTCGGATCTTGATGAGGTGTTAACTCAGGACCCCTGCCATCTGACAACATCCTTGCAGTCCTGCGGCAAACAATGGATACGAAGTTGCCATGCTCAACTTGTTGCGTTAGATTAGCTTATGTGAACAATCCCGCTGGATGGATATTTCCGGACCATGCGGATGGTCGGTGACTTCCCGGTTCGGAGGGGAAAGAGAGCTGGGGTCTTAAGGTATGTTCATCGCGTGGATGGACTTGTGGTTTTAAAGAGCCGGGAGCCAAAAGATGGCATGTTCCGTGCCTTTGCAATCCTCACTGAGGTTTTGCATCACGCTATGCAGCGAGACCATCAGGGGAGCGAGGTATGAAGCAATGAGAGGGAAGCGTTCACCCCGGGGGCCATGGATCGTATTGGCTGCCTTAGCGCTCGTCTTGGGGGTGGGTTTGCTATCCCCAGCCTGGGCTGCCGATCCCTCAAAGACCGACGACACCGGAGGTCAGTTCGTTCCGCCGCCCAAGGGCAATGGCCCGGGACCGGGCGGAAGTGGGGGCGGAGAAGCAGATCCCGACTGGTGGCAGACGGATGGATGGGCTGGAACGCCGATTGGTGCGCTGCCCGCACACGAAGAGGCTGTGTCCAGGTCGGTCAACGAACCGTATCGCGTCGTTTGGATCGTCCAGGGTTCGCTCGAGGCGATCAAGGTCTGGTTGTCCCAGCTAAGCAGTCACCGTTTGGGAATGTAGTCGCGTCTCGCGGCGCTCCCACGGAGGGTTGGAGTCATGTTGGAGCCCGAGAAAAGGGCTGCCTCATATCCGGATAAGGGTGATTCGCCCGTTTCGGTATCGGTCGACGAGCTATTGAACTTGGCCGATCTCGAGCAAGCGGCGGCGAATTACGAATCGGCGATCCGAACCTATCGCCGTGCTCTGGATGTGAATGAATCCCTGGTGCAGAAGGCTAAGGCCCTGACCGGGATCGGAAGCTGCCTGGAGCGCATCGGTCGCTGGAAAGAAGCGCAGAACGTGCTCGAGGACGCCGCCTTGGCCGCGCGTCAGGCCGGAGACGACCTCGAGCTCGGGCGCGTTCAAATCAAGCTCGGCAAGATCCTGCTCGGACAAGGGCGCCTCGACGTGGCTCTCGAATGCGGCGAGACCGCGCTCAAGCTGGTCGGCAAGACCGATCCCTCGGCCCGCGGGTTCGCGCTCAATTTGCTCGGCACCGTGCACAACTTCAAGGGCGACTCGGAAACGAGTGCCCGCTATTTCGAAGAGGCTCTCTCCGCGTTCAAGGGCGCGGGTGACATTCGGAGCCTCTCCCTCGCGTACAACAACCTCGGCCTCATCTACAAACAAAAGTGTGAATGGCAGCGCGCGCTGGAGTATCTCCAGGTCGCTTCGAGTCTTCAAGCCATTGAAGGCGACTATCCCGAGCGCCGGGCCGGACTTCACAACCTGGGACTCGTGCATTACCGCATGGGACATTGGGAACGCGCCCGGGAGTGCTTCACCGAATCACTCGCCATTTCCCGGCAAGTCAACGATCCGCTCGGCGTCATCCGCGGGCTCTTGGCTTCCGCGGGCGTAGATATCGCGCAGCGGCGCTGGTCGGACGCATTGGTCGCGCTCGAGCAGGCGCTGGAGCTCGGCTCGGAAGAGCGCTATCCACAGGAAACCGCCCTCACCTACCGCTCGCTCGGGCAGCTTCATCAAGCGCGGGGTGAGCTGGCGCGCGCCCGCCGATGCTTCGAAGTGGCCTGGAAGAAAGCCATCGAGATTTCCGAGGAAGGCGATCTCGTCTGTGAATTGCTGCGACTGAGAGCCGAGTTGGCACTGATTGAGGGGCACGTGCCGGATGCGGCCAGCCTCGCCCAGCGCGCGGTGGAGCTCGCCTCACGCCGCGGCGATCGCATGGAAAATGCGCTGGCCCAGATTACCTACGGGCGCGTTCTACTTGCCGATGGCAACCAGGAAGGTTACGACCGCTTCATTGCCGCCCACGACACGCTGCGCCGCTTGGGGAGTCCCTTCCCGCGCGCGCAAGCCCTTCTCGATGAGGGACGCCTGCGCGTCGCCGCCAAGCGTGATTGGGAACGTGCCGAGCTCGTTCTCGTGGAGGCGCTCGGCGTGCTGCGGGGATTGGGGCTGCCGGAGCTGGAGACCGAAGCACTGGTCGCATTGACGCGGGCGGCCAGCGGCCGGGGCGAGCTCAGCCGGGCCGGCGACATCTTGGAGCAAGCGCGTGCCGCATCGCGCGACATTCAGGAAGAGTCCACCATCGCGCTGCTGGCCGAAGTGCAACGCGAGCTGGAAACACAGCTTGTCGAGACATCCGTTACTACGCTCGGCGCGTATCGCACCGCCGGGCGTCTCGAAGAGATCATCGATTCGCGTCGACCCTATGCGAGCAAACTCTACGAGGTGCTCGAGATCGTTGCCCAGGCACTGGAAGCCGACGGCGCGGCGTTCATCTTCAATGCCGCCGACATGGCCTCCGCCACCTATCGTGTCGGCGCATCGCCGGCCGGCCGCATCGCGCGCGTCTTGCGCGAGCATCGTCCGGAACGGCCCGAAATACTCCTCGATGCAAGCGGCACGCCGCGCGCGCCGTGGAGCGACCTTGCCGCGCTCCGCCAGGCCGGTTCGCTTCTCGTGGTGCCGGTCTACGGCGCGGGCGGCACGGCGTGGCTCTATCTCGACCGCCTGCGGGAGCGTGGACGCAACGCCTTCGGTCAGAGCCAGCTCAGCTTGTGCCTCGCTCTCGTGCCGCAGCTCGAGAGCCTCCTCGATCGTTCCGCACTCGAGACCGTCACGGCCTCGGACGAAGACACCTTGCGCCGGCGCACGTTCCTGGCCGACGTGGTCACCCAGAATCCCGAGATGATCGAGATCCTGAAGCTCGTCGAAAAAGTGAATCGCACCGAACTCACCGTGCTGCTTCAGGGCGAGACGGGAACCGGAAAGACACTCATTGCCCGCGCCATCCATTTGTCGAGCCATCGCGCTCACGGCCCGTTCGTGACCGTGGACTGCGCGGCGCTTCCCGAGAACCTTCTCGAAAGTGAACTGTTCGGCTACATGAAGGGCGCGTTCACCGGTGCGTCTCATGACAAGAAGGGCCTGTTCGAGGAAGCCGAGGGCGGCACGATCTTCTTGGACGAGGTCGGACGAGCCGGACTGGGCGTGCAGCGACGGCTCTTGCACTTGCTCGACAAGGGCGAGGTGCGGCCGGTCGGATCCACCTCGTATCGCAAGCTCAACGTGCGCGTCATTTGCGCCACGAGTGCCAAGGATCTCCTGAGCGCGCAGGAGCACGGGCCGTTCATCAAGGACCTCTACTACCGACTCAACGACATCATCATTCGCGTGCCCGCTCTTCGCGAACGGCCCGAGGACATACCTCTCCTGGCGGAGTACTTCCTGGAAACCCTGAATACCCAGACCGGCCGCCACTGCCCCGGAATCAATCGAGCCGCGATGCAACGGGTGGTGCGGTACACTTGGCCGGGGAACGTGCGCGAGCTGGAAAAAGTCGTCCGGCGGGCCGCTATTCTGGCGGACGACGGCGAAACGATCGGGCCCGAGCACTTGCCTCGGGAACTCTTGGCCGCCACCGAGCGGCAGTCCGGAAACGGTCACCACGACGCGGACTTCAAGGCCATGGTCGAGGACACGGAGCGGCGCCTGGTGGTCGATGCGTTGACCAAACATGCATGGAACAAAACCCGTGCTGCCCGCGAGCTCGGTCTCTCCCGGAAGGGACTCAAGAACAAGATTGTGCGTTACGGGCTCAAGCCCCAGACGCCTTGACCCCGACCGGACGTGTTTGTTTCGGCGTGCCTATTCTGGGCACGCCATTTTTTTCCGGCGTGGGAACGTGGTGCCTCGAGCGGTTGCCGCACTAGCTCTCTTCATCGGTCTCGTCGCCGGAACGTCGCTTCCCGCCAAGACGCCCATCCCTACGAACGCTCCGCGAATCGCGCTCCCGGATTCCATGCTGCCCGATTCGGTGCGGGTCACCATCGTGCCGGACTCCCTGATCGATTCATCCGGAACGTTCACCCGTACCCAAGTGCCCCTGCCGCGCGTGGCCGCAGTGGAACCCAACAAGCTGCGGGACGAGGTGCATACGCTTCGCCGGCGCGTGCAATTCAATCGTCATGACCTGGCTGCGTATCGGGAGCTCGGTGATCTTCTTGCTACCAGCCGCAACATCGAAGAGCGTCGTGAGGCAGCGGATGCCTTTCACCAGGCCATCCTGTTGCAGGCGAACGATCCCGATCTTTGGCTCCGCTTCGCACACCTCCAGGAGCGCCGTGGCTTTCATGCCGAGGCGCACGATGCCTACCTGAAGGCCCTCCATATCGCTCCGGATCGGACGGATATATGGGAATCCATGGCCCAACACGAGTTCATTCGGTTTCAGCGCCAGCTCTTGTGGAGGAACCTCGATGACGCATGGCGGGCCAACCAGCACGTGCTGGCGACAAATCCGGACGATGTCGTTTCGCTTCGGCGCGGCGTGCGCATCGCCATGCTGGAAGGCAGCCGCGCCGCCGCCGATTCACTCGCGCGGCGCTGGGAAGATGCAGCCCCGAACGACCCGTGGGCCAAGCTCGTGCGCGGCATGCTGTTCGCGGACGATGGAGCCTGGGAGCAGGCGGACCAGGCGTTCACCCGGGGGATCGCCGCGTTGCCGGAACCAGAACGCCGGCCCTTTCAGCGGCTCGATATCGTGAGTCCTCAGGACGAGGAGCGTCGCAAGGAGTCTCCAGATCGCCTGCGGTTCTTCCGCGACTGGTGGAAGTGGCGCGATCCCACTCCCGCAGACGCCATCAATCCCCGCCTGCTCGAACACTACCGGCGCATGGTGGAAGCAGAGCTCCTATTTGCCCTGGAGAGCTATCACTTGCATGGATGGAATCACGCCCCGGGTGAAATGTTGGTCCGCTACGGTGCGCCCAAGGAGTGGAGCTTCCGGCAATCATTCACCCGGCTGGGCGAGTACCACGTGACCGCGACCGCGCTCATCGCGTCGCGCTCGGTGGAGATACCGTATGGAGCGGGAGGCGTCTTGCCCATCGAGTTCGTGGACTACAACCAGAATGGGCGCTTCTACTACCCGATCGAAGGTATTCCCGAGGACCCCGAGTTCTTGCTGGCCGAATATCCAACCATATATGACTCTCCGATCCTTCTGACCCGCGAGCAGAACATCGAGGTCTGGCGCTTCCAGGATCCGGACGGGGTGGGCCGCCTCGAGATAGGGGTGGCGCTCGAGCGAAAGAACTGGAAGGAGATCCTCAACCAACCCTATCGCATCGCCAGTAAGCTCACCGTTTACAACAAAGATTGGGAACCGAGCGATGCGCGCGTGGGAAGCTGGGCTCCGTTCTCCGTCGACCCGCTGGGACGCCTGGTCGCTCGGTTCGAGGCGGAAGCGATCCCGGACAGCCTGATCGTGGGGCTCGAGACGGCCGATCGGGATGAAATCCATCGCGCCGCGGGTTACGCCACCGTGGCTCCAGAACGGGAGCGCGGTGCGCCCGAGCTCAGCGATCTAGCCTTTGTGAGCCGGGTGAGCTTTGAACACCCCGGAGGCGCGTACGGCTGGGGATACGGCTCCGCGCTTCCCAATCCCGGTCATCGCTACCGGGCCCGTGATCCGATCGGGATTGTGTTCGAGGCCTACGCGCTTCGGCCCGACCCGGACGGGCAAGTCAATGCGCGGATCCGGGTGAGCGTGTCGCGCCAAACCCGCACCGGATGGCTCCGCGTCGTGCTCGGAAAACGAAAGGGCGGGGAAGCGGAGCTCGTCTTCGATGCCTCCGAACGTGGACCAACCTTGCATCAACTTCTCGCCCTCGATCTACCGCCTTTGGAATCGGGACGATACCTGCTCAGGCTTCATGTGGAGGACAAGGTGTCGGGCGCTCTGGCGGAAACCTCGGGGGTGTTCGAAATCCTCGATACGGGATGGAGACCATGACGCGGTGGCTCAGGTCCTTCGTCGCTTCAATGGCCGTGCATGGTGCCGTGCTCGGGGCTGGAGCATGGATCCTCGGAACGCAACACGACCATACTTCGTCACCGAGCATCTATCCCGTTTCGTTGGTCTTCGATCCCTCGATCCCGGCTGGAACATCGGGCATCGCAGGACCGGCGGGGCTACCGGGGCCATCCCCGGTCCGCGCGCTCCCAGCGCCATCTGTGTCTCCACATGCGCCGGTGCACGAGCTCGAACAACTGGCCCCGCTCAGTCCACCCATGGGAATTTCCGAATCGACCGGCACGGGAGCCGGTGGTGATGGCAGCGGAACCGGAGGTGGCGGAGGGGAGACCGGAGGCGGGGGAGGTGGGAGCGCAGGCTCCTCGAGCTACGAACCGCCCCGGCTCTTGGCCGGGGCGTTGCCGCTCGACCCCGATGCCGGCGTGGCATTCAAGGTGCCTCCGGAAATTCCAGTGCGGCTTCGGGTGGGCGCGGACGGTCGTGTGAAGGACATCGTTCCCGAAATCGAGAACCTTGCTCCGGCCGTCATGGACGCACTCCATCGATCTGCCGACGCCATGCGTTTCGCCCCCGCGCGAAGCGGTGGACAAGCGGTGGAGGGCTGGTTCTCGATGACGTTCGTGTACCGGCATTGATGCGCGTGATGGTCAAGCGTCATGAAAGCAATGTCTCATCGGATGTCGATATCGCCGGGTTCGTTCCGACCCCCGTTTCCTTGACACTCCCCACTCGCTTGCTATAGTTGGCGAACAGGGTTGACGATGGGGCGTCGCCCTCCCCACCTGCGCCGGCCCGCGGTCAGAACCATCTCGCGAATATCTGAGGGAACCCGGGAGAACGCGTCTGCTCACAGAAATTCTCAACGAATCCTGCGTGGTGCTTGACCTCGCGGCGTCCTCGAAAGATGCGGTCATCGAGGCATTGGTCGATGCCCTCGTGCGCGCCGAGGTCGTTCAGGATCGTCAGCGCATGGTGGATGACCTCAAGAAACGGGAGCGGGTGATGAGTACCGGCATCGGGAGCGGGATCGCCGTGCCGCACGCACAGAGTCCGGGCGCCACGCGACTGGCCATGTCGCTGGGCCGCCTTGCCCAGCCCATCGATTTCGAGGCATTGGACGAGCGGCCGGTGCGTCTCGTATTCATGGTGGTGGGACCCGAGGAACGCGGCGGGTTCATTCGCGTCCTCGCCCGCATCAGCCGGCTCTTGTACTCGGGGGATCTGCAACGCAATCTGTTGCGGGCGCGGACCTCCGCCGAAGCGATCGCCTGCATTCGAGAGGAAGAGGCGAAGATCACCGGGTGAACTGGCGCCTCTGGCTTCCGGTGGCCATATACGCCGCCCTCATTTTCACGCTCTCCTCCATTCCGGACCTGACCCCTCCGGTTCGGGTGAACAATGCGGACAAGGCGGCCCATTTACTGGAATACGGGCTGTTCGGGCTCTTGCTGTATCGAGCCGCTCGCATGAGCTGGAAGGATCGAAGCGCCGTGTTTCCGATCGTCTTTACCATTTTCATTGGGCTGTGCGTGGCCGTTCTGGACGAGCTCTACCAAGGCACCGTGCACGGCCGGCAAAAAAGCGCCAGCGACGCGCTGGCCGATTTGATCGGGGTCACGTTGGCCGCTCTGGTGGGCCAGGGGCTCGCGCATTTGTGGATGCAACGCCGCCGGGGAGTGAACGCAGAGCCATGACCCTGCAAGCGCCGCGCGGCACCCAGGACATTCTGCCCGACCGCACGCCGCGATGGCAGTTTGTGGAGTCGCGGTTTCATGACGTCTTGCGTCGCTACGGGTACGGAGAAATCCGTACGCCCATTTTCGAGCACACCGAGCTCTTCCATCGCGGCGTGGGTACCTCGACCGATATCGTGCAGAAGGAAATGTATACGTTCCTGGATCGCAAGGGCCGGAGCCTCACCCTTAGACCCGAAGGCACGGCCGCGGTGGCGCGGGCGGTGATCGAGCACAAGCTTCTGGCGGGCAGCCAGCCGCAGAAGCTCTATTACCTGGGGCCCATGTTTCGTTACGAGCGTCCGCAGGCAGGCCGTTACCGCCAGCACCATCAAGTGGGGGCCGAGCTCCTGGGGGTGGATTCGCCGGCCGGCGATTTCGAAATGATTGCCTTGTTGGTGGATCTTTTGGATGCGGTCGGGCTCAAGCAAACGCGCGTGCTTCTCAACTCGGTCGGCGACGCGACCTGCCGCCCCGCGTTCACCGAGAAGCTTCGCGGCTACTTGCGCGCGCACGCTTCGGAGCTCTGCCCCGATTGCTTGCGACGTACCGAGGAAAACCCGCTTCGCGTGCTGGATTGCAAGGTGCCGGGATGTCGGGTGGTGGCGCAGGGGATCCCCCGCATCCAAGAACATCTCTGCCCGGACTGCCGCGCCCATCAGGACGAGCTGCGGCTCTTGCTCGATCGCGCCGGCCTCCAGTTCGAGATGGCCGATCACCTCGTGCGCGGTCTCGATTACTATACGCGCACCGTGTTCGAGATCGAGCACGGGGGCTTGGGCGCGCAAAGCGCGGTGGGCGGCGGCGGACGCTACGACCGGTTGATCGAGGACGTGGGCGGACCGGCGGCGCCGGGGGTCGGTTTTTCTTCGGGCATCGAGCGAGTCCTGCTCGCCTTGGAGGCCGAAGGAGCCTCGCTTCCCGGCCCGGCGAACCCGGACATCATGCTCGTGATGGTGGGGGAAGGCGAAACGCGTCGTGAAGCGATCCGGCTCGCGCGAAGACTTCGCCGGCGCTTCAGCGTGGAACTGGACTTGCGGGGGCGAAGTCTGGCCGCGCAAATGAAAGCCGCGGATCGTGCCGGAGCAAGAATCGCCCTCTTGATCGGAGAAGGCGAGCTGGCCGCGGCGGAATGGACGGTGAAGATGCTGGCCACGGGCGCGCAAGAGCGCGTATCCGATGGAGAGCTGGAATCGCGACTGGTGGCCATGCTCCTACAGGGCGAAGGACGCGCATGACGGACACGAAGTCACACGAGGATTTGGCACCCGGTCTCGACACCATGGGGGGCTGGCGGCGGACCCATTTGTGCGGCGAGGTTCGGGCGGGCGACGCGGGGAAGGATGCGGTGCTGATGGGGTGGGTGCAACGCACCCGCGATCACGGTGGAGTGGTGTTCATCGATTTGCGCGACCACAGCGGGATCACCCAAATCGTCTTTCACCCCGCCCAGGTGTCCGGGGCCGATCTGGCCAAGGCGCGGGCGGCCCGGGCGGAATACGTGCTCGCCGTACGCGGTCCGGTGGTGGCGCGGCCGGCCGACATGGTGAACCGCGATCTGGCCACCGGCGAAGTGGAAGTCGATGCCACTCAGGTCCGCATCTTGAACGTGTCCCGCACCCCCCCGTTTCCGATCGAAGACGACGCGGATGTGAGCGAAGACCTGCGTCTACGGTATCGCTACTTGGATCTCCGGCGGTTTTCGCTCCAGGATACGTTGCGACTCCGCGCGCGCGTGTCTCTGGAGGTGCGTTCCTTCATGACCGGGCAGGGATTCGTCGAGATCGAAACGCCGATGATGGTGCGCCCCACCCCCGAGGGCGCTCGCGATTACATCGTGCCCTCTCGTCTTCACCCGGGAAAGTTTTATGCCTTGCCGCAGAGCCCGCAGCTTTACAAGCAAATCCTCATGGTGAGCGGGATGAACAAGTATTTCCAGCTCGCCCGTTGCTTGCGTGACGAGGATCTGCGGGCGGACCGCCAACCCGAGCATACCCAGATCGACATCGAGATGGCGTTCGTGACCGAGGACGAAGTTTTCGCGGTCATCGAGGGACTCTTTTCCCACGTGTTTCGGACCTGCCTCGGCGTGGAGCTGCCCGCGCCGTTCATGCGGCTTACCTATCGGGAAGCGATGGATCGTTTCGGGACCGACAAGCCCGATCTTCGCTTCGATTTGGAATTACAGGATATCGCGGCGGCGGCCGGCCGCACCGAGTTCGGCGTGTTCAAGAACGCGCTCGCGCACGGCGGAACGGTGAAGGCGATTCGCGTTCCGGAGGGGGCGACGAAGAGCCGCAAGGAGATCGACGATCTCGAGGCGGCCGCTCGCACCTACGGGGCCAAGGGGCTCGCCTGGACGAAGATGGGGAACGCGGGGCCGGAAGGGGGGATCGCGAAGTTTCTGGGCCCGGAGATTCCGGAAGCGCTGGGGGCCAAGCAAGGGGATTTGCTCCTGTTCGTGGCCGATGCGTGGCCCATCGCCTGCAAATCGCTGGGTGCGGTAAGGAACGTGCTTGGAGAGCCTTTGGTGGAGGGACGGGATCGCGACTTCCGGTTTCTGTGGGTACGCGAATTTCCGTTGTTTGAATTCAATCCGGACCGTGGGCGGTGGGAAGCGGCGCATCATATTTTCTCGATGCCCATGGAAGAGCATTTGCAATATCTGGAAACGGATCCGGGAAAGGTGCACGCGCATCTCTACGATCTGGTCGCCAACGGCATCGAGCTGGCCTCGGGCAGCATTCGTATTCATCGTCGCGACATCCAGGAACGGGTGATGCAAGTGCTCGGGATCACCCGCGAGGACGCCGAGCGCCGGTTCGGCTTCCTGCTCGAGGCGTTCCAGTACGGCGCCCCACCTCATGGCGGCATCGCCCCCGGGTTGGATCGTTTGATCATGCTCATGAGCGGCCGTAAATCATTGCGCGATGTGATCGCGTTTCCCAAGACCGCCCGGGCGACCAGCCTTATGGACCAGGCCCCGGCCGAGGTCGATCCCGAGGATCTAGAGGCCCTTCACATACGGATTGTGGAGTAATTTGTCGGGTATTTGGAGAGGATCCGCAGGTATCTTGAGCCGGCAAAAAGACTTCTAAGCTCTGATATTAGAATATCTTAGGAATACGGAACGTCGTGGCGGGTCGTTGACACCCCCCGGGGCCGATGCTAGCCTTTTTGCCCCTGGGTTCCGCAAGGAACCCTTTTGTCCTTTTGGGGGAGGTTTGGCCGATACCATTCCTTGTCCACGGCACCCCCGAGGATCTCCTGGGGGGTCGTCCAATGGTAGGACATCGGCCTTTGGAGCCGAGAATCAAGGTTCGAATCCTTGCTCCCCAGCCAGGACTGGAGGTAGGACGAGGGGTACGTAGCCCCGCTCAATGGAAACGGATAAGAAATCAGCACGGGATCCCAACCGAGGTCCCGAACACAGCGTCCCCATCGATTTGACGCATATCGAACCCCTGGCCCTCCTGGGGGAAAAAGATGCCACGCTCCGTCGTCTGGAATCGGCGTTCGATGTCCGCGGCGTGTTGCGTAATGGCGTGCTCACCCTGAACGGTCCCTCTCCCCGTCTCGAACAAGCGGCCGACGTGATGCGCGAGCTCGTGAACCGGGTGAGCCGCGGCCAGGTCGTGGACACGCAGGATGTGGAGTACCTCGCTCAGCTTCGCCTCGAAGAGGGATCGGACGCGGTGGTGAACGGCGGCCCCCTGGATGAGATCCCCTTCGAGCTCCGCACCGTGCAGATCAAATCCCACGGGCAACAAACCTACGTGGAGGCCATCCGTAAACACGACATTGTTTTCGGAATCGGGCCCGCGGGCACAGGAAAGACCTACCTTGCCGTGGCAATGGCGGTGCACGCCCTTCGACAAAAGAAAGTAGAAAGGATCGTGCTCACGCGGCCGGCCGTGGAAGCGGGCGAAAAACTCGGGTTTCTTCCCGGCACGTTCGAAGAGAAGATCGACCCGTATCTCCGGCCCCTCTACGACGCGCTACGCGATTTCATCCCCTTCGAGAAGCTCCGCCGCTTCCAGGAAATGGGCGTGCTGGAAATTGCCCCTCTGGCCTACATGCGAGGGCGCACGCTCTCGCGGGCCTTCGTGGTGCTCGATGAAGCCCAGAACACCACGCTCGCTCAAATGAAAATGTTTCTCACCCGCCTCGGCGTTCACTCCATGGCCGTGATCACCGGCGACGTGACGCAGGTCGATCTCGTGAATCCCGAAGAGAGCGGACTCGTGCAAGGGCGAAGGATCCTCGAGGGCACGCCGGGCATCGCGTTTGTCGACTTCCACCCGCGGGATGTGGTGCGACACGGATTGGTGAAAGCCATCCTCGCCGCGTTTCAACGCTTCGAGGACGAGCGGGACCAGAAGAAGGGCTCGTAAGTCATGCCATCCCGCATCCTCCGGCTCCGGCGGCGCCGGATCCGGCTCGAACGCGAGAAGTCGCCCATGCGGCCGAGGACAAAGATCCTCCTCGTCATGCTGCTGGGTCTGGCCGTGCTCGGGGCGTCCATCTTCGCGTTTCCCCTTCGTTTCGGTTTTCAGGCCCCCAACTTCGAGGCGGGACAGATCGCGGAAGAAGAGATCATCGCCCCCTTTGCGTTCGACGTTCCCAAACCCAACGAAGAGGTGGATCTGGAGCGTGCGCGGGCGGCGCAAGTGGTGCTTCCTGTATTCGTGATGACGCGTCCCGGTCGTACCTCCGAAGGCGTCATCGCGCGCTTGGAGCGCGGGATTGGGAAACGGGCCCGCATGGCCGCGATCGTGGATACGCTCGGGCTTCCCTTGAGTGCGGCGACGACGCGTTATATCGCCACGCCCGATTCGGGCATGGTGGTGCTGCTCGAGGCGCAACGTCTGCTCGCCCAGGCCCACTCGCAATGGATGGTGGGTGAGCTCGACGCCGACCTGGTGAAGAGCTACAACCGCATTCAAGTCAACGCTCCCGAGGGAAAAACGTTCCTTCCCACGGGGCAAGTTCTTGATCCCGGACGCCTCGCCGATCGGGCTTTGGAACGCGGGCTCGATCGCCTCGGCCCGCGCGGCGCGGAAGCATTGGTCGAGCTCGTGCACGCCTTGGCCATGCCGAGCCTCGTGTATGACCGGACCGCCACCGAAATGGAACGGCAAGGGGCGCGACAAGCCGTCTCGCAGACCCGGGTCACCATTCTCAAAGGCGAACGCGTCGTCGACGCCAACGAACGCATTACCCCCGAGCAGATCTCGATCCTTCGCGCCTTGCGGCAGGCGTTGCTCCAGGGGAACGGGGTGAACGGGATTCGCACGTGGCTCTTCCCGCTTCTGGGGCGAAGTCTCCTCGTCGCCGTGTTCCTGGGTCTCTTTACGCTCTTTGTCCGAGTGGCGCGGCCCTTGGCCTGGAGTCAAATGGGACAGCTGACGCTCATCACCGTGCTGACCTTGATCGTGCTCGGGGTGGCCGGAGTGATAGCACGGTCCAAGGTGCTCGATCCGCTCCTCACCCCGATCCCGTTTGCCGCGGTTGTCGCCACGCTCCTCCTCGGAGAATGGGTGGCGTTGGGCGTGGTGGTCGTGCTGGCCGCGCTCATTGCCGCGTTGAGCGGATGGGGACTGTCGGTGGCACTCACCGGACTCGTGGGCGGTGCCATCGCCTGCTATGCGGTACGCCAGGTCGTGCATCGGATGGAGTTCATTCGCTCCATTATTCCTCTGGCCCTCGGCATGATCATCGTGGATCTGGGCCTGTACCTGGTCGGCCCGGGCGCGCCCTGGAGTGAGCTGGTCAGTCAGGCCGGGTGGCTCCTCGGTAATGCGACCCTATCCGTCGTTCTGGCCACGTTCCTTTTGCCCTTGTTCGAGAAAATCTTCGGTCTGGCATCCAACATCACGCTCCTCGAGCTCTCCGATCTCAACCGTCCGATATTCAAGCGCATGATGCTGGAGGCCAACGGAACGTATCACCACAGCATGATTGTGGGTTCGCTGGCCGAAGCGGCATCCGAGCGTGTGAACGCGAATCCTCTTCTCGCCCGCGTCGGCGGCTACTATCACGACATCGGTAAGATCGCCAAATCGGTCTACTACGGCGAGAATCTGCGAGAAGGATTACGGAATCCGCACGAGAAGCTCACTCCGCACATGTCGAGCCTCATTCTCGAATCGCACGTGCGGGAAGGGCTCGAGCTGGCCCGCGACATCGATTTGCCCAAGTCCGTGGCCGCCTTCATCCCCGAGCATCAGGGCACCACGCTCATGTTGTACTTTTTCAACAAGGCGCAGGAGCTTGATCCGGAAGTGGAGGAACGGGACTACCGCTATCCAGGTCCCCGGCCCCAATCAAAAGAAACCGCGATCGTCATGCTCGCCGACGCCGCGGAAGCGACCATTCGGTCGCTCGACGATCCGTCGCCCAAACGCATCCGAGCCGCTCTGGATCGCCTCTTCGAGGCTCGGTTGGCCGATGGACAGCTCGACGAGTGCGGCCTCACCGTGGCCGATCTGGTTCGGGTTCGGGAGGCGTTCACGCACGTGCTCTCGGGCGTGCTTCACTCGCGGGTGAAGTATCCATGGCAGTCGGCCGGCGGAGAACGTTCGCTCGGGGAAAGCCGCGGCGCGCGCGTCTTCCGCCCCGAGCTGGAGACGGGCATCGTTTCCATCGAGGTGCCGGGTGAGTTTGCGGGTGCAGCTACAGGGGGCCTCGGCCTCCAGCGGCCTCCTGCCGTCGGGCATTAAGCGCTTCGCGCGCCACGTGCTCATGAATGAAGGCGTCGCCAAGGCGGCCGTCACCATCGTATTCACCGACGATGTGGGAATCCGCTCCTTGAACGCCCGTTTTCGGGATCAGGACCGCGCCACCGATGTGCTCGCATTTCCGCTCCATGAAGAAGACGACGGACGCATGTATCTGGGCGACGTGATCATTTCTCTGGAGCGCGCGCGTTCACAGGCGCCGCGGTTTGGAAACGATCCCGAAGGTGAGCTGGCCCGGCTTTTGGTCCACGGACTCTTGCACTTGCTTGGTTACGATCACCATCGTCCTCAGGATGGCCGGCGCATGAAGGCGGCCGAGCGTCGCGGCCTCGACGGGTTCCTACCCGGTTCGTTGTGGGACGCTGGGCCTCTTCATGCCTGAGTTTCTCTTTCTACCGGCATGGCTGTTTCTGGCCGTGCTTGCCTGGTGGATCGGGGCGACGGGGGCCGCGGTGCGCCGGGATGTGTTGCTCCTCGAAGCAGGGCAGGCCGAAGGCGACTATGCGCTGGTAGCACTCCTCAATCGCTTGCACGACGAGCCGATTCTACTGGCCTTGCGCTGTCGCATTTCGCGCGGGATTTCGGCGGCATTCCTGCCCCTGGGTCTGGCCGGCGCCGCGTCTCGTCTTCCCGCGGCCTGGATTCTCTTTGGCGCGCTCTTGGGCTGGCTCCTCGGCGCGACCGCGGAAGCATCCGGAGGCGGAGCGTTGGCCCGGGACTGGGGGCGAGGCCAGGGGGGCATGCTCTACGGGCTCTGGGCCAAGTTCCTTCATCCGGCCGCGCGACTCTTACGGCCGCTGTTGAAATTGCGATTGCCGTCGCGCGCGGAGATCACCGCACCCATTCGCATGCTCGCCGAGTCGCAGGCCAGTCGCACCGCCGCCGGGTCTGAGCTAGGACGTGACGAGCGCCGCTTTCTGCGGCGCATGCTGGCCTCAACCGGCATCCTGGTCGCCGACATCTCGACCCGTTGGGAGGCGGTGCGGTGGATACCCGCCAAGACGCGCGTTGTGGATGCCGTCGCCGCGGTGCGTGAGTCAGGCCACAGCCGGTTGCCGGTGGTGGACGACGGCCGAGTGGTGGGGGTCGTCAACGTGAAAGATCTGCTCGCTGCCAACGGGAACGGGCACGCCGCGCTGCCGGTTCGGCCCGCGTACTTCGTGCGGCAGGAAGTGACCGTACGCGCGTTGCTCGAAGAGCTCCGCGCCGCCCGCGCTCACTTGACGGTCGTGGTGGATCGGTTGGGACGGATGGTGGGCATCGTGACCATGGAGGACGTGCTCGAAGAGATCGTGGGCGAGCTCCACGACGAGCGCGAGGCGCCACGATGATGTTGCTCTTGGCCGCCGCGATCTTCTTGATGATTTTGGCCGCATTGCTCGAGGAGAGCGCGACGTGGTTCGTGCGCCAAGGGGCCGATCTCATCTCGAGTGAAGAGGAAGAATCGTTGATTTTGTCGGCGGCGCGCTCGGCCCGGCAGGCGCGCCTACTCGGTCGGGGCGCGGTTGCCCTTGCGCTCGGGCTCATGGGTGTGGCCATGTCACGCCACGGGAATGAATCCCTTCCCTGGACGGGCCTGGCTCTCGCGCTCGCTTTCGTTTGGACGTTTTATTTTGCCGCGTTCTCTGGAGTGCGCGGGCGAAGCCCGTGGAGCCTGCTCGGGCGGCTCGTCTTTCGTTCCCTGGCCTGGGCCGGCTCGGTATCCCGCGTCCTGCTCCTGGCCGGGGGGCGGCTGCCGGGTCTGGGTGCCCCCCTCTCCTCGGTAGATCGGGTCACCGAGCTCGACCGCGAGCTGGGGTGGCTCCGCGGACAAATTGATCGTCGCAGCCCGGACGCGGGAGCGGAGGCACGCGCGGTCGTAGCGACCTTGCATCAGTTCGGCGAAGCGCTGGTCGAAGACGTCATGGTCCAGCGCGAAGCGATCGTCGCCATTCGCGCCTCGGCGAACCTACCCGAGATCGTGAGCGTGGTGGCGGGTCAAGGTTATTCGCGGTATCCCGTGTACGCCGAGAACCTCGACAACATAGTCGGTGTGCTGCACGTGCTCGATCTTCTCGCTGCCCCCGAAGGCGCGACCGCGGCCGATCTTTCCCGTCCGCCCCTCTTCATTCCCAGCACCAAGCAAGTAGGCACGCTTCTCCAAGAGCTTCAGACCACCTACAATCAAATGGCGGTGGTCATGGATGAGTACGGAGGCACGGCTGGGCTGGTCACGGTGGAGGATCTGCTCGAGGAGCTGGTGGGGGAGATCGAGGACGAGCACGACGAAGCGATGCTTCGAATCCGCAGGCTCGAGCCAGGGGTGTTCTGGGTGGATGCGACGCTTCCACTGAGCGAAGTGAATGAGATCCTGAACCTCGATCTCGAAGAAGGGGAGTACTACACGCTGGCCGGACTCGTGCTGGAGCGGCTGGAACGCGTTCCCCGGCCCGGGGAGCGCATCCGGGAAGACGGAGCCTGGATCGAGGTGCTCTCCGCCGAGCCTCACCGCATCCAGTCGCTCAAGATCCAGCTGTCGGAAGGAAAGACGTGATGACCGAGAGGGCTATCTGATGGCTGACACCTTCCGGAACCGGTTGGGTTCGCAGCTCAAGCTGCATTTCTTGACCGGAATACTCGTGGTGACGCCGGCCGTACTGGCGGGCTGGATCCTCTATAAGTTCTTGGCCTGGGTGGACGGATTGCTGTGGAGCCGCTTGCGATTCGGGTGGGTGCGTCCGGAAGGCATTCCGGGCGTGGGATTCGTGATCGTCGTATTGCTCATTCTGTTCGTGGGCATGCTGGTCAACAATTACATCGGCCAGCGTTTTTACAAGTCGGTCGACGCGTTGCTCCGCCATATCCCCGTGTTCGACAAGATGTATGTGGCGTTCAAGCAGATCGGGGAAGCCCTCCTCTCCCGAGAAAGCGCCGTCTTTCGCGAGGTCGGTCTGATCGAGTTTCCGCATCCGGGAATCTGGGCGATCGTGTTCCTGGCCGAAAAGCCGGGTCCGGAGATCGAAGCCCAAGCCGGCGCCAATGTGCGATGCGTCTTTTTGCCCCACACCCCGAACCCCACCACCGGTTTCCTGCTCATCCTGCCCGAGGACAAGATCCGGCGTCTCGACTTGAGCGTGGAGAAGGGGATCAAAATGGTCATTTCGGGCGGCGCATATGTGCCGAGTCGCGAAAGCGGCTTGCGTCCCGCGCGGGCGCGCCGGCGTGGAGATGGGAGCATCGTGGCCGTGGAAACTCCGGGCGCGTCTGTGGATCCGGAGCCGAGCTAGACGTGGCCATCGAAAAGTCGGAAGCGCTCATCCTTCGCATCATCCCGTTTCGGGATACGAGCAAGGTCGTCACCGCGTATACGGCTGAGCGCGGCGCGGTATCGCTCTTGGCGAAGGGCGTGCGCGGCCCCCGACCCCGCTTTGGCGCCGCGCTGGAGCTCTTTGCCCTCTCCGATCTCGTTTTTTATCATCGGGATTCCCGCGAGTTGCAATTCGTGAGCGAAGCCACACTGATGGATCCGCATCTGGGGCTCACGCGCGATCCGTTGCGATATGCGTACGGTGCCGCAGTGCTGGAATTTCTATTGCGCGTGCTTCGCGGTCCGGAAGCGCCGGGCCGTCTCTACGAGATGAGCGTGGTCATGCTGGAGGTGCTGGAACACTGCCCCCGCGCCGCGCTGCCGGCCGTGTTTCGTGCCTTCCAGCTCAAGGCGGTATCCTTTTTGGGCCACCGCCCCGAGCTCTACCACTGCGTGGAATGCGGGGCGGTGGAGACCGATGGGTTCTCACCGGCCCGAGGCGGCGTAATTTGTGCCGGCTGTGAGGATGAAGTGAACGATGTTTTGTCGCTGACTCATTCCACTCGCAGTTTGTTGCGGCGGTTGTTGACCAGTACCTTGGCCTCGCTGGAGGATGAGCCCGTTATGAAGGGCGATCTGCCCGCCCTGTCCCGGGTGATGGAACCTTTTCTGGCCGCGCAGCTCGAGCGCTACGAGCCGCTTCGATCCTTGCGGCTGGCCGAAGCGCTCGAATCCTGAAGGAGGTGTTGCGTCATGTCCCTACGTGTTCCGGTCGTAACGACTCGCCGGGCCGCGACCCTGGCTTCCATTGGACGTCACAAGGTGAGCGCGATCATTCGCGCCGCCGATCGCGAGAAAGCCGAACGGGCCATGGAAGCGGCGGTGGCGGGAGGCTTCCGAGTGGTGGAGTTCACGCTCACCACTCCGGGGGCGTTGGATTTGGTCCGCGAGTTCTCGAAACGGCCCGGTCTCGTGGTAGGAGCGGGGACGGTCCTGGATACGCGAGTGGCCAAGGACGCGGTGGCCGCCGGCGCGGAATTCCTCGTCTCCCCAGTCACCGATCCCGAGATCATTCGCGAGGCGCAAGCGCTCGATGTCGTGTGCATCCCTGGAGTGTTCACCCCCACGGAAATGCTCCTCGCGCACCGCTCGGGGGCGGAGCTGCTCAAGATCTTTCCGGCTCCCGCTGACTTACCGGCGTTCATCACCCAAGTGCGAGGACCGTTTCCGGAGTTGAAACTCTTCCCGACCGCGGGGGTGACCCAGGAAAATATCGAGGGGATCTTGAAGGCCGGCGCTTTCGGAGCTGGGTTCGTCGCGTCGTTGTTTCGTCCTGATGACATTGCAGCGGGGAATTTCGACGCAATCGAGTCGCGGGCAAAGGCTATCGTGGAGAAGATCCGGCCGCTCTTGGATTGAGTTGCCTTGGTTCGGAGACAAAAAAACAAGGGCCCGAATGACCGGGCCCTTGTTTGTTTCTGCGAGACGTAATCTAGCTCGTCGGCTTGTAGATGTTGAGACCGAGGCGCACCGAGTAGTATGTGGTGCTGGAGCCTTGCGTGAAGGCCACGTTGCCCATGGTCTCGCCGAACACGCCGAACATCGACTTGGGAATGCGGGCTTGGATACCCACACCGCCGCCCATGCCGAGGTCGCTCGACGAATCGGAGATGTTTCCGAATGTCGGGTCGTCCACGCTGACCTTGGTCATGAAGATACCGACCGCGCCCTTGGCATAGGGCGTTACGGGGCCGGGCATGAACAGGTACTTGGCATGGCCGGTGAATTCCCAGATCGAGATGGTGGTGTTGTCGGGATTGGCATCCGCGCCGTAAGAGTTCCAGACGATGCTGGCACCGAGGGCGAGATTGGGCATGAGATAGAACGAACCGGTGCCGCCGACGCCGAACCCAGGCTCGGCTACGCTGTTGAAATCACCGAAGGGGATCGAGGCTCCGCCGGTCGGAGCGAACTCGAGCGTTCCCTTCACGAACGGAACATCCTGCGCCATCGCTGCTGCCGGGATTGCCACGGCAAGCGCGACCGTGATCAACAAAGCTCGCATCAACACAGTCCTCCTTGAGAGTTGAGTCTGCAGGGCCTGCAATGGGGGGCGCGGCTCTAGGCGGCACGCGGCGGCTTTGTACCACCGGCCCCCGTTGTGACCGCTTGCCCCTCCCGGTATACTTCGGCGCTCTCGATCCACGGCTTAAGTTCGCCGATTTCGGCTACTTTCCACAAAGTCGGGCGTGTTTCCTTCATGACTTCCGGCCACTCCAAGACGTTCCAAGACATGCTGTTAGGTCTGGAGCGTTTCTGGGCCGACCAGGGATGCGTTATTTCCCAGCCCTATCCCAGCGAGGTCGGGGCAGGCACGTTCAACCCCGCCACATTTTTGCGGGCATTGGGCCCGGAGCCCTGGCAGGTGGCGTTCGTGGAGCCAAGCCGGCGTCCCAAAGATGGACGCTACGGCGAGAATCCCAATCGGCTGCAGAATTTTTATCAGTACCAGGTGTTGTTGAAGCCGGCCCCGTCGAATGTGCTGCAGCTTTACGAAGCCTCCCTGAAGGCGATCGGCATCGATTTGCGGGCCCACGATCTTCGTTACGTGGAGGACGACTGGGAGTCACCCACGCTCGGAGCATGGGGCTTGGGATGGGAGATCTGGCTCGACGGCATGGAGATCACCCAGTTCACGTACTTTCAACAGGTCGGTGGGATCGATGTTGAGCTCGTACCGGCCGAGATCACCTATGGTATTGAGAGGATCGCCACCTATTTGCAGGGCGCCGACCGGATCATGGATCTGCAGATTTCCCGAGATTTCAAATGGCAAGAACTGTATTTGGAAGCCGAACGCGAATGGTGTGTCTTGAATTTTGAAGAAGCAAACGTGGACATGTACTTACGGTTATTTGGGGAGTTCGAACGCGAGGCGGAACGGTTGCTGAAGAAGGATCTGGTCGCGCCCGGCTATGACTACGTGATCAAGTGCTCGCACGCGTTCAACATGCTGGAGGCGCGGGGCGCGATCAGCGTGGCCGAACGGACAGGATACATTGGCCGTGTGCGCCGGCTGGCCCGTATGGCCGCGCAAGCGTATTTGCGGCAACGCGAACGTTTGGGATTCCCGATGATGAAGGACGAGAGTGCGCGGTTGAAACGCGTGGAAGCGGTGGCCTCGCGGTGAGATTGCTCCTGGAGATCGGCACCGAAGCCATTCCCGCGGGATACGTTCCGCGCGCGCTGGAGGAGTTGCGGTCGAAGGCGGAGACGATGCTTGGGGACGCGCGGCTGGGGACGGTGCGCGTGCGCACCCTGGGCACGCCCAAGCGGCTGGTCCTCGAAGTGGATGGCTTGGTGGCGCGGCAAGACGACGTCGTGCGAGATGTTCAGGGTCCGCGCGCCGACATCGCGTTTCGAGACGGGAAACCCACTGCGGCCGCCGAAGGCTTCGCGAAGAAAAATAGGGTTGGGGTGGCGGAGCTGGAACGCGTGACCACCGAGAAGGGTGAGTTTCTGCTGGCCCGCGTGCACGAACGTGGGCGGGCGGCTATTGAGGTGTTGCCGGAGATGCTGCCCGGGCTCATCGCGGGCTTGTCGTGGCCCAAGACCATGGTTTGGAACGCGACCGGTTTTCGTTTTCCGCGCCCGGTGCGGTGGGTGCTGTGCCTCTTGGATGACGCGGTGTTGCCAATTTCCATTGCGGGGTTGTCCAGCGGGCGCGAGTCGCAAGGGCATTGGTTGTTGGCTCCGGGCGCGTTTTCGGTAGCTTCCGCGGGGAAGTTTGACGGCGCGTTGAAGGATCACGGTGTCGTGCTGGATCCAGTCGAGCGACGGGCGCGGATTGAGACAGGATTGGCGGAAACGGCCTCGCGCTTGCGGGGGCGATTGGTTTCCGACTCCGGTCTCCTGGATGAAGTCACGTTCCTGACCGAGCACCCCTCCGTGCTGGCCGGCCGTTTCGATGCCGAGTTCCTGGAGCTCCCGCGCGAAGTCGTGGTGACCGCTATGCGTTCGCACCAGCGCTACTTTGCGTTGGAGAACGACGGGACATTGATGCCGTCCTTTTTAGTGGTGTGCGATGGGGAGTGGAAGGACGCTGGCGCGGTCGTGGCGGGCAACGAACGCGTGCTTCGCGCGCGTTTAGCCGACGCTCGGTTCTACTGGAACGTGGACCGAAAAGCCGGTCTGGAAGCGATGGCGGGGGCGTTATCGGGCATCGTGTGGCTGGAAGCAGTGGGAACGATGGGGGACAAAACCGCTCGGGTGACCCGTTTGGTCGAGCACTTGGGGCCCTCCTGGTTCGGGAGCGAGTGGTCTTCGCTCCGGGACGGAGCGGTGCGCGCCGCCCGGCTCGCCAAGGCGGACTTGGCCAGCGAAATGATCAAGGATGGGAAGGAATTCACCGGGCTTCAGGGAGTGATGGGGGCGCGCTACGCCGAGGCGGGAGGAGAGAAGCCCGAGCTGGCCCGGGCCCTGATCGAACAGTATTTGCCCCGGGGAACCTCGGGGGATTTGCCGGTCACGCCTTCGGGCATGCTGCTGTCCTTCGCCGATCGATTGGACACGGTGGCGGGTTGCTTCGCCGCGGGATTCATTCCTTCGGGCTCTCAGGATCCCTATGCGTTACGCCGCGCCGCGAACGGGATGGTGCGCCTGCTCATGGAGAAGCAGTTGCATGTTTCGCTGCGGGATCTGGTGGGCAAAGCGGTCAGCGAGCTTCCGGAGAAGGCGCGCCGGGATCGCTTGGTGGATGACGTGTTGGAATTCTTGAACGATCGAGTTGCGTTTTTCCTTCGCGAGCGTGGTATTTCTTACGATGTCGTGGAGGCGGTGCTGGCCGCGGATGTGGATGATCCGCTCGATGCGCTGGCGCGGGCGGAAGCTCTGGGCGCCATTCGAGGCTCTGAAGATCTGGAGCGTTTGGTGATTGGATTCAAGCGCGCGGCAAACATTTTGAAGGGCGTTTCGGGATTGCCGGACGTGGAGGCAGCGGACTGGACGGGGGCGCACGCCACCGAGACCGCGCTCCGCGCGGCCACGACGGAGGCGGATCGGAAATTGGTGGAGCTTCGCAAGAAAAAGGATTATCCCGCCATCCTGGCCGTGTTGTTGCAGCTTCGAGATCCCATCGACCGCTTCTTCGACGACGTGTTGGTCATGTCGGAAAAGAAGGAAGAACGAGAGCGGCGGCTGGCCTTGCTTTCCACCGCGCGCGGCTTGTTTCATCATTTGTTCGATCCGGCGCGGATCGTGATCGAGGGCGAAACCGCGAAGATCAAGTAGCGGCCTCTTTCGTTCGCTGATGGCTCGCGGGTACGTCAGGGCCAGCTAAACTCTTGGTGATTTTGAATGTCTCGACTTGGCTTGAAGTCGTCGGAGTAGGAAAAAGACGCGACGATTTCGTATTGTCCCGGTTCGACGTCCTCCACATTCCCCAATTCTCCGCCCACGCATACCTGTCCTTGAAACAGAAGGCGAGCTATTCTCGATCCGCCGGGAGGGAGGTTGACTTCCCAGCAGGGGCATAATGGGTCTGGACCACAATACAGCCGCAACCTGTTTCCATCATGGTCTTCCACCCATAAACCTATGTCGCATCCACAGCCTGAATAATATTTGACGGGGTAAAATGTTTGGTTTGTAACCGTCACCTCGGCAACGATGCCGTCCGCCCCTCGCTGGACGTCCAGGTGCATGGAGACCGGTTGGTGATCCAGGGGCTCAGAATCATTCTCGCAACCAGGCAGTAAAGCAAGAGTCAGAAGGGTTACACATCCAAAAGCAAGAGTATGCGCATTCATGCGTCGCGTCCCGTCGATGGTGCCACAATGAGTGGATTCCAAAGATCATAATATCACCACTCTCGGGCTCAGGATTTCAACAGGAGCAGATCCTCGGGGCGGCGGATCGAGATGAGCGCCTGATCGGCTTGGGTTTCTTCCACGGCCGCGTGAATGGCGCGGCGGCTGAACTCCTGATCCCAGTTTCCGTCCCAGGGGCGCTCGCGGCGGCGTTCGGCTTCGTTCGCCGATCCGGGGATTTGGTTCCAAAGCGCCGCCTCGCGGGTCTTCATCACGATGAGGCGTTTGCCCCGGGCCTTGGCTTCCCGTAGGAGAGCGGGGATGTTCTGGAAGCGGGCGAGGTGGGCGCCGACAAGGATGATCTCGAAGAGATCGTCGTCGAGAGTGAGCTCGAGGATCTTCTCGATATCCGGGCCATGGCCGCTCGCGCCGAAAGACTGAACCGTCCGGCTTTCTTTGACGTCTTGGGCGAAGGCGCGAAAGTCCGGATCGGTGAGCTGCCAAGGCTCGGCGTTCCGGACGAAGAGTGCTTCCAGGTCCCCGCGCTGGAGTTTCCCCAGCGAGCGGCGCAACGCGCGCTGAAACTCCACTCGCTTGTGTTTCGATTCCCAGGCTTCGACGGGGACCTGGGTCATGGTAAATACGGGTTCCTTGACTTGTTCGGTCGCCCACCCGATCGATTCTTCGACGTCGCCGTTTCGGTAATCGGGGCTCGTGTCGATCAGCCGGGATCCTTGAGTGAGTCCTTGGATGAGCAGATCCGTTTCAGTGCTTCCATATGTCCCCATTCCATAAAAGCCTGTTTCCTTGATGAACGGGAACGGAGCGAAGCCGCGCTTTGCGTAACGCGGATCCCGGCGTAGCGCCACATCGGTGGTTGCGCCGGGGAGCACGATGCTTCCGGCGAGGAGGCCGGCGAGACCGCCCAGAAATGAACGGCGCGTGAGTGGGCGTTCGTCCATGAAGGGGCATGCTAGCAGAAGGCCAACTCGTTGGTAGTCGAGCACCTCGCCGAATGTCGCTTGCGATGTGTACACAAGAAGCAGGGCTACGAAGGCGGACAGGGATGAAATCTCCTTGTTCCTGGGGTAGGGGACGTGGTAGTTTCGTCGGCAGTCAACCGACCTTTAATCCGGGACGGAGAGCCCGGAAAGGAGCGCGGCGGTGAGACGAGACAAGCTTTTTGGGGTGTTCTACGCCCCGGCCATTGCTGAACCCTTCCTCGGAGGCGAGGAGGGTATTTTTTTGCCTGGAAATCCGCTGTACCGCCCCACTCTCTGAAAAGGACTGCTTATGCCCCTGCAAGAAAGCGAACTCAAAGTCAAAGCCAGGATTGCGGATGGGGAAGGCATCCGGCGCATGCTGACCCGGATCGCCCACGAGATCGTCGAGCGCAACAAAGGGCCCGAGGAGATCGTGCTGGTCGGGATTCGGCGGCGCGGAGTGCCCCTCGCCCGCCGGCTCGCCGAACTCATCCGTGAGATCGAAGGAACGCGGGTGCCCTTGGGCATCCTCGACATCACGCTCTACCGCGATGATCTCCAATTGGTCGCCGTCCAGCCGGTCGTCCGCACGACCGAGATCCCGGTGGACATCGACGGAAAGATCGTCGTTCTGGTCGATGACGTGCTCTACACCGGCCGCACCGTTCGGAGCGCGCTCAATGCGCTCATCGATTTCGGGCGTCCGGCCGCCATCCAGCTCGCCGTGCTCATCGATCGCGGCCATCGCGAGCTTCCCATCCGCGCCGACTACGTGGGTAAAAACGTGCCCACGTCCAAGCGCGAAATCATCGCTGTGTGCCTGACCGAAGAGGATGGCACGGAAGAGGTCCAGATTCGCGAGCTGGGCGACGGAGGACAGCCATGAATAACCGGAAGGATCTCTTGGGCCTGGAAGACGCCACGCCCGAAGAACTGAGCGCGATTCTGGACACCGCCGAAGCATTTCGCGGCGTACTCGATCGCCCCATCAAGAAAGTGCCGACCCTGCGCGGAAAGACGGTCGCCAATCTCTTCTACGAACCCTCTACCCGCACCCGGTTCTCATTCGAGCTCGCCGAAAAACGCTTGTCCGCGGACAGCCTCAACTTCTCCGCTTCCACCTCGAGTGCGGTCAAGGGCGAGAGTCTCAAGGACACCGTGCGGAACATCGAGGCTATGGGTGTGGATTTCGTAGTTATCCGCCATGGTGCCTCGGGCGCGCCTCACCACATCGCGCGGAATGTGAATGCCTCGGTCATCAACGCGGGTGACGGACAACACGAGCATCCCACCCAGGGACTCCTGGACATGTTCACCATGCGTCGCAAGATCGGCCGCCTGCAAGGGATCAAGGTCGCCATCATCGGGGACATTGCTCATAGCCGCGTGGCCCGCTCGAATATCTGGGGGCTCATCAAGATGGGCGCCGAGGTCCGGGTGTGCGGTCCATCGACGCTTACGCCAATGGACGTAGAAAAGATGGGCGTGACCTGGACGTGGCGGGTGGAGGAAGCGCTGGAGGGGGTGGATGTGGTGAACATCCTGCGCATTCAAAAAGAACGGCAGAGCGCCAATCTCCTGCCCAGTCTCCGCGAATACTCGCTGTACTTCGGCGTGACGCTGGAACGGCTCCGGCGCGCCAGCCCCGACGTCGTGATCATGCATCCGGGGCCCATGAACCGTGGCGTGGAGATCGCTCAAGAAGTCGCCGAGGATCCTCGGAACGTCATTCTCGATCAGGTCACGAACGGCGTGGCGGTGCGGATGGCGGTGCTTTATCTCCTGAACGGCAACGAACCGGCTTCGCGTGAGGCCGAGATGGCCACTGTGGAGGGATGACATGGAACGCTGGGAAGCAATGCGGGTGACGGAATGGGATTCGAATCGGCGCGTTCTCGTGCTGTCCGGAGTGGAGGTTCTGAATCCGGAGTCGGGCAAGAAGACCCGTCAGGACGTGATGATCAAGGATGGGCACGTGAAGCTGGTCGCGGCGGGGGATCATCCCGACGATGCGATGGTGTTCGATTTGACCGGGAAGCTTGTCGTGCCGGGGCTCATCGACATCCATGTGCACCTGCGCGAGCCAGGGGACGAGGACGCGGAAACCATCGCCAGCGGCACCGCGGCCGCGGCGCGGGGTGGGTTCGTGGCGGTGGCCTCGATGGCGAATACCAAGCCGCCCATCGATGATCCGCAATCGGTGCGCTTCGTACTCGAGCGGGCCCGACAGGCCGGCATGTGTCGCGTGTACCCGATGGCGGCGGTGAGTCAAGGACTCGAAGGCAAACACCTCACCGAGATGTTCGATCTGGCCGAAGCGGGAGCGGTGGCGTTTTCCGATGACGGCAAATCGATCATGGACGCGAACCTCATGCGGCGCGCGCTCCAGTATGCCTCGATGCTGGACAAGGTCATCGTGACCCATGCGGAAGACCTGAACCTGAAGAGCGAGGGCGTGGCGCACGAGGGTTATATGGCCACCAAGCTCGGTCTCAAGCCCGTGCCGCGGGCCACCGAGGAAGTGATCGTGGCCCGCGACATTCGTCTGGTTGAGCTGACCCAGGGCCGTCTCCACGTGGCTCACGTGTCCTGCGGCACCTCGGTGCCGATGCTCCGCGAGGCGCAACAGCGCGGCTTGCGGGTGACCGGTGAAGTCACGCCGCATCATCTTCTCCTCAACGACTCTCTCCTCGAAAGCTACGATCCTTGTTACAAGATGGCGCCGCCGTTACGTGAAGACTCTGATCGCGAAGCTCTTCTAGAAGGATTGAAAGAGGGCGTCATCCAGGCCATCGCGACCGATCATGCGCCGCACACCGAAATCGACAAGGACGCCGCGTTCGACGAGGCACCCAACGGGGTGGTGGGCGTGGAAACGGCGTTCCCGGCGCTCTACACCGGGCTCGTCAAGACAGGGAAGCTCGACCTGGCCAAACTCGTCTATGCCATGTCGCTCGGTCCGGCGCGCGTGCTGGACCTCGAACATGGTCCGGTGCGCGATGGCGGCGCGGCGGATCTCACCGTGCTCGATCTCGACGGGAGCTGGACGGTGAAAGCGGAGGAGTTCGTGGGACGGAGTGCCAACTGTCCGTGGCTTGGACAAACGCTTTTTGGCGTAGCGGTCATGACCGTGGCGGGAGGTCGCGTGCTCTATCACCACCCCTCGGTGGGTTCGACGAAAGCCCACCGGATGCTCGCCCGGTGACCCAGCGGGAGGCGCGAACGGGCTATCTGCTTCTCGAAGATGGGCGGCGCTTCGACGGCGTTTTGATCGCATCGCTCCCGGAGGGCATTCCGGCCGAGAACACGGCGCCGGGCATCGGCGAAGTCGTTTTTCAGACCGGCATGAGCGGGTACCAGGAAGTGATCACCGATCCGTCCTATCGCGGGCAGATCGTGACCTTCACCACCCCCCACATCGGCAATACCGGAATGAATCGCGATGACGACGAAGCGCCCGGCCCGGCGCTGGCCGGTATCGTGGTCCGTTCGTTGACCGAGCGTCCAAGCTCCTGGCGGAGCGAAGAATCCCTGGGCGCGTTTTTGGAACGCCACCGCATTCCGTGCTTGACCGAGGTGGACACCCGGGCGCTCACCCGGCACTTGAGGGAAGCGGGCGCATTACGGGGGATCATGCTTCAAGGTTCCGTCGACTCTGAAGTGGCGTTGGCCCGGGTACGAGCGTTTCCCGGCTTGGTGGGGCGAGATCTCGTGCGGGAGGTGGCGGTCGCCAGGGCAGAGGAAACGTATCGGGGTGGGGGCGAGGATGTGCTCTTCGATGAATTCCCTTTTCAGGGCGAAGTCGTGCCCGATCGGCCGGCTTCCGGTGAGAACCAGAAGAAAATAACTCTCATCCACTGCGGCATGAAAAACGGGATCGATCTCGCGCTGCGCCGCCACGGTGCGCGCGTTCGCATCGTGCCGCCAAGCGCATCGGCCGAGGAGATCCTGAGCGGACATCCCGATGGATTGTTGATTTCCAACGGCCCCGGAGATCCCGATGCACTCGTAGGCCTGATCGGCACCCTCAAGACCCTGGTCGGCCGCGTGCCCATGCTGGGTATTTGCCTCGGGCACCAAGTGCTCGGTCTCGCCGTGGGGGGGAAGACCTACAAGATGAAGTTCGGCCATCATGGCATCAATCACCCGGTGCGGGACCTTCAAACCGGCGCGGTGCTCGTGACGAGTCAGAACCATGGGTTCGCGGTGGATCCGGATTCCTTGCGCGCCGCCGCGGGCGGGGATCGCGGCGCCCGGGTGATCATCACCCACGAAAGCCTGAACGATGGGGTGACGGAAGGCTTTGCCATCCCGGACCTCAACGTGCGCGCGGTGCAATTCCATCCCGAGGCCGCGGCCGGCCCACACGACGCGCGGGGGATTTTCGTGAGATTCCTCGAGGAGTCGGAGGCGTGCTGACCACGCTGGTCCAGATCGCCCAGATCCTCGGGCCCACCGCGGTCGCGATCGGCGTGATTTTTGGAGTGATTCAAATTCGCATCATCGAACGCCAGCGACGCGAGCAGGCCGCGGTGGTCATCGTGCATTCCTTTCAGAGCGGGGAGTTCAATCGAGCGGTGCGCCTCGTGTGGGCCATCCCTCCCGGCACGACCGCCGCTCAGTTGCGGGGAGGCGCTCGGGAAATCGAAGAGGCGGCCGTGTTCATCAGCACCACCCTCGAGACGATCGGTGTGCTGGTGCATCGACACGTGGTGCCGCTCAATCTGGTCGACGACCTGATGGGAGACGCCATCGTGAACTTCTGGCCGCGGCTTCAGGACTGGGTCGAAACCATGCGCAAGGAGCAATCCCGAGAATCCGTGTACGAATGGTTCCAGTGGCTGGTCGATCGTCTGGCCGAACGGGAACGCCGGCGCACGATCGGCGCGCACGTGAGGTACGCCGCGTGGAAGAGTTGAAGCGAAAGACCGCGACAACCGCGGAACCCTCGCATCCCGAAGCCGTTCTACCCGGATCCACCATCCTCATCGTGGGTTCGGGCCCGATCGTGATCGGCCAGGCCTGCGAGTTCGACTACTCGGGCACTCAAGCTTGCCGCGTGCTCAAGGAAGACGGCTACCGGGTCGTGCTCGTGAACTCCAATCCCGCCACGATCATGACCGATCCCGAGGTGGCTCATCGCACCTACATCGAGCCCATCACCCCGGCCGTGGTGGCCAAGATTCTGGAGAAAGAAAAGGTCCACGCCCTTCTTCCGACCTTGGGCGGCCAAACCGCGCTCAACGTGGCCGTAGCCCTGGCCGAAGATGGCACCCTCCAGAGGCTCGGCGTGCGGCTCATCGGCGCGAACCTCGACGCCATCAAGAAAGCCGAAGATCGGGATCTCTTCCGCGAGACCATGCGAGAGGCCGGCATTCCGCTCCCTCGATCTCATTTCGCCCAGACCTTGGACGAGGCGCGCGCGTTTGCCGAAGAAATCGGCTACCCGGTCATTATCCGCCCGTCGTTTACGTTGGGAGGAGCGGGGGGTGGCCGGGCAGAAAATCCAACCGAGCTCCTTCACATCGCCGAGGAAGCCCTCCGCCTCAGTCCTGCCCACACCACGCTTATCGAGGAAGATCTGACTGGCTGGAAGGAAATCGAGCTGGAGGTCATGCGCGATCACCACGACAACGCGGTGATCGTGTGCGGCATCGAGAACCTCGATCCCATGGGCGTGCATACCGGCGACTCGATCACCGTGGCGCCCATCCAGACCCTCACCGACCGCGAAGTGCAACGGCTCCGTGACATGGCGCTCGAAGTGCTCCGCGCAGTGGGGGTGAACACCGGCGGCTCCAACGTTCAGTTTGCGGTGAACCCGAACGACGGCCGCATGGTCGTGATCGAGATGAACCCGCGCGTCTCTCGCTCGAGCGCGCTTGCCTCGAAAGCGACCGGGTTCCCGATTGCCAAGATCGCCGCGCGGCTCGCGGTGGGCCGCACGCTGGATGAGATCCCCAACGACATCACGCGAGTCACTCCGGCCTGCTTCGAGCCCACCTTGGATTACGTCGTGGTAAAAGTGCCGCGCTGGAATTTCGAGAAGTTCCCGAGCGCGGATCCCACGCTCGGCACCCGCATGAAGAGCGTGGGCGAAGTGATGGCTTTGGGCAGGACCTTCCCCGAGGCCTTCATGAAGGCACTGGCGAGCCTGGAAATCGACGGACTGGATGGGCTCCTCGACGGCACGGCGCTGGGACGAAGCGGTCCAATCACAGACGAGGAGCTCCGGCGCCCCACCTGGAAACGGTGTTTCTTTCTGCTGGAGGCCTTCCGGCGCGGCATGTCCATCGAGAAGGTTCACGCGCTCACGAAAATCGACCCATGGTTTCTCGCTCAACTGCAAGCGATCATCGCAGAGGAGAAATCGGTACGAGATCGCCTCCCCCGCGCCCTCGAATCCCAAAACCTAACCGCGGCCAAACGCATCCTGCGCGAAGCCAAGCGCCATGGTCTCGGCGATCCGCACCTTGCCTCGCTGCTCGGCTTGGCCGAAGACGACGTGCGCGCGCTCCGGCATCGCCTCGAGATCCGGCCGGTCATGAAAGCCGTGGACACCTGCGCGGCCGAGTTCCCGGCCGAGACCCCGTATTTCTATTCGACCTATGACGAGGAAGATGAAAGCGCTCCGCTGGGCCCGAGCTCGGTGGTGGTGCTGGGAAGCGGTCCAAACAGAATCGGCCAGGGCGTCGAGTTCGATTACTGCTGCGTGCGCGCCGCCAAAGCGTTTCGCAAGGCCGGCCGCCCGGTTGTCTTCATCAATTCCAACCCGGAGACGGTGTCCACCGACTACGACACCTCGGATCGCCTTTACTTCGAGCCGCTCACGCGCGAGCACGTTCGGAACGTCCTCGACAAGGAACAACCCTCGGGCGTCGTATTGCAGTTCGGCGGCCAGACCCCGCTCAAGCTCGCCGGCACGGTTATTTCCGCCGGCGTGCCCATTCTCGGCACGCCGAAAGAATCGATCGACGCCGCGGAGAACCGTGAAATCTTCCGCCGACTCTTGAACCGAATCGGGATGACCCAGCCGCGAAGCCGCATCGCGGTTTCGAAGGACAGCGTGCTGTCCGAAGCGGAGCGGGTAGGCTTTCCGGTCCTCGTTCGGCCGTCGTTCGTGCTGGGCGGACGCGGCATGCGGATCGTATACAACCGCACCGAGCTCGAACTCCTCCTCGCCGATGGGGTGACCGTGACCGAAGACACGCCACTCCTCATCGACGCGTTTCTCGAGGACGCGGTGGAGATCGACGTGGATGCGGTGACGGACGGTGAGCGTGTGTTGACCGGAGCCGTGCTCGAGCACGTGGAGGAAGCCGGCGTGCACTCGGGGGATTCCTCGTGTCTCACCCCGCCTTACTCCATCGGCGTGGAGACCGAATCCGAGCTCCGGAAAATGACCACCGAGCTGGCCCGCGCCCTGGGAGTGATTGGTCTTCTCAACGTCCAGTATGCGATCAAAGGCGACACTATTTTTGTTATTGAAGCCAACCCTCGAGCGTCGAGAACCGTTCCCTTCGTGAGCAAGGCCACCGGCATGCCCCTGGTCGATCTCGCGGTGCAGGCGATCCTGGGCAGGTCGCTGCCCGATCGGGCGGAACAGGGAGCGCACATCCCCGGAGCCGATGGTTTTCTCATCAGCGTGAAGAAACCCGTGCTTCCCTTCGACCGTTTTCCCGGAGCCGACTCGTTGCTCGGCCCGGAGATGAAATCCACGGGAGAAGTAATGGGGACGGGCTCGCATTTCGGCGAGGCCTACGCGAAGGCGCAGGAAGGAGCGGGAGAGCCATTGCCGACCGAGGGCACCGTGTTCATCAGCGTGCCCGATCGCGACAAACGCGCGATCGTCTTCATGGCCAAGCAGCTGATCGGGATGGGTTTTCACCTTGTGGCCACAAGCGGGACGTGGCGATTTTTGACGCTGAACGGCGTGACCGTGGATCGCATCTACAAGGTGGGGGAGGGCCGGCCTGCCGTCCCCGACGTCATCCGCGCCGGCCGCATCCAGCTCGTCCTCAACACGCCGTTGGGGCGCAAATCCAAGGACGACGAACGGGCCATCCGGCTGGCCGCGGTCGCCCGGAGGGTTCCTTGCGTGACCACGCTTCCGGGAATGCTGGCCGCGGTGTCGGGTATCGAGGCCCTGCGCGGGGAGGCGTTCCTGGTCCGAGCCCTCCAAGACATGGGGAACCGGACCGATATTGAGGGGGTAGAGGAGAACGGGGGGGTACGCCCGGTCGTGCCCGCGGCGACCATGGCCGGCGGTCCAACCGGCGGACGCAGAGATTTGATTTCCTAACTATCGCTCTTTTGGTCGGTTACACGATAGCCTTGAGCGAAGCCACGAAGCGGGGTCCCGACGAGGCCCCGCTGTGAAACCTGGGGAGCGACCTAACACGATCCTGGATACAGTGATGTCCATCCGAAACCGCTCGAAATCGCTTCTTTCGACCACCCTCTGGGTCCTCGTCCTGGCCTCCCTGTCAGGTTGCGCCTACTTCAACACCTTCTATCACGCCAAGCAGTTCTATGGCCAAGCCGAGCGGGCCCGCGCCTCGGAACGGGGCCAGAGCGGAGCGGCCAGCGCTTCCAGCGGCTTTTACAAGCAAGCCATTCAGAAGTGTGAACGGATCATCGAGAAATACCCCGGCAGCAAGTGGGCGGATGATGCGTACCTCCTCATGGCCGAGTCCCACTATTGGCGCGGCGATTACTTGAGTGCGCAGGAAGCTTTGACGTCGCTCCTCGATTTCAAGAAATCGGGGCTTCGCGATCAGGCCCTCTACTGGCAGGGACGGACCGCGCTCGCGGAGGAGAACTACAGCGCCGCGCAATCCACCTGGCAAGCGCTGCTCAAGGAGTATCCGAAGTACAAGAATCGCGAAGAAGTCGAATACTACATGGCCCGGGCATCCTGGCTGGGCGGCGATCCCAATGCCGCGATTGGCCAGTATCAGGCGCTCTTGAAACGCTATCCCAATGGGGAACATGCGGCGTCGGCGCGTCTGGATGTTGGAGACTTGCTCGTCGAACAGAAACGTTATGACGAGGCAGGAAAGATCTTCGCCTATGTGACCCAGAAAGGAAAACTCGAGGATGATCGGATCCAGGCCAAGATCAGCCTCGGTGACGTCCTGGAGAAACAGGAGCGATATCAGGATGCGCTAAAACTCTACACCGATCTGGAGGTGTCGCTCGACGCGAGCGCCCGCAAGAATCGAATGACCTGGCAGGCCCGCCAAGCGCTCGAGGCTGAAGAACAGCGCCGTCGCCAGCAGGAAATGCAGGACTCCATACGCAATGCCTCATTGCAGCAGCAACTGGGCTCGAATGATCCCAACGATCCCAACCAGCTGGACCCCAACGCGATCGATCCCAACACGGGCCTTCCCCTGGCGCAAAACCAGAATCAACCACGCACGAACACTCCCTTGACTCGCAAGCCATCGACGACGCTGCAACGCGATTCCAATGATCCCCGGCAGAAGGACCTGGCCCAGGTTCTGATTCGGGAGGGATGCGTGCTGGCGAATCTGGATCGCTCGGACGATGCCATCACCGCGTTTCAGCAGGTCGTGGTGGAATACCCAAGCACTCCCTTCGCCGCGGAGGCCCAGTACCGGATCGGCTATACCTACGAGGTTCACAAGGAAGCCTTCGATCGCGCCCAACTAGCCTATGACGCGGTGTCGCGGCAGGGGAACTCGGCGTTTCGGGATGAGGCCCTTCGGAGATCCAAGAATCTCGTCACCTTACGGACCCTCATGGCCTCCGCAGCCAAGGACTCGGCTTCCACGGCCACCTCGGCCGCGGCGGAAACGCGGTTCATGCGGGCCGAGCTCTACTTGTTCCAGCAGGAAAACACCGGGAAAGCGATCGACGAGTACGCGAGCATCGAGAAGGAATTCAAGGGAACCGAGCATGCGGCCAAAGCGGGATTGGCGCTTGCCTGGATCATGGAGCACTCCGAGGGCGACTCGGCCAAAGCGATGGCGAAATACACCGAAGTCGCCGAGCAGTATCCCAACACCGAGTACGGTCGCCGCGCGCACGAGGTCGTGTTTGGACCCGAGCCCGAGCCACAGCCGGGTGATTTCCAAGGACCCTCTCTGGCCGAATTGACGACGCCCGAGAACCAAGAGGCTGCGCGCCTTCAAGTGATGGGCGACAGCGCAGCGACCGCCCAACCCAATGTCGCCGCGGCGGGCGGAGTGACGTTGCCCGGTTCGCCGGGCGGGATCGCCCCGGGAGTAGTTGCCGGAGGATTGGGCGTCGCCGCGCTGGGTCGTGGATCGGGAACCATGGCTCCCGACGAGACCGGACCCCCTCTCGTGGCCGATCTTCCGGCCGATTCGACGTTGATCGCCGGTCCCGGACCCGCGGATCCCAATGCGGTGGCGGGTCTCGATAATCCGACGTCGCAGCTTCCCGCAGGCACGGATCTCACCCATCCCAATCCGGTTGAAGCGCAGCCGGGCGGGCCGAACGTGACCAGCGCGTCGGCCGGCGGGACGGGCGCGGGTGTGAACCCAACCGCCGCCGCCGCTACACCCACCGGTGCCGGTGCACTTGGATCGGCGGGCAGCGCGACCGGTCCGGTCACGGGCGTCGGCCCCGCGGGTGCCTCGTTGGGCAGCATGGTCAAAGCCACCCGCGAACATGCCGTTTCGCCGCCCGATTCCACGCACCACGACAGCACCGGCACATCTTCGAACTCCGTGTCAGCGAATCCTCAAGTGAACCCGCAAACCGCCCTGCCGGGCGGCCTCTATCTCGATCCGCTGGCCGTTCCGGTGGACGGTCCCAGCCCGGTCACGCCTCCCGACACGACCGGCGTCAAGAAAGCGGCTCCTGCCGCGGTGCCGCCCAAACCCGCCACCCAAAAACCGGCCGAGCACAAATCGAGCGAGAAAGCCGCGACAAGCTCCGGCAAGGGCTCGAAATCTTCCTCGAGCTCGGGTAAGAATTCCTCCGGGAAGACGGCGAAGCCCAGCTCCTCCGGGAAGAACGACAAGAAAGGAGCAGCTCCGGATTCCACTTCCGGAAAGGGATCACCTTGAACGAAACCGAGCCGCGCCTCGATCGCGCCCGCGTGCGATCTCAGCGGGAGACGCACCCCGGGTTCTTTTGGCTCACCCTCGAATTTCCCCCCGATTATCCCGACATCCTTCCCGGACAGTATTTGAATCTTCGAACCGGGTCGCTCAACGATCCGCTGTTGCGACGTCCCTTTGGCGTCGTGGAGTTTTACCGTGAACCGAAGGCGTCGGTGGTGGAGCTCTATTACGGCGTGGTGGGCCTCGGAACCGCTCGCATGGCGACCTGGCGGGAAGGGGATGGGGTCGATTGTCTGGGCCCGCTCGGGCAGAGGTATACCGTCGTTCCGGATCGGCCCGCGTTGCTGGTCGCCGGGGGACGTGGCGCGGCACCGCTCCTGTATCTATATCGATTGATGCGCGAGCGCCAGCACAAGGCGGTGCGCTTTGCGTTCGGCGCGCGCACGAAGGAGATGCTGTTCGGGCTGGAACGACTCGATGAGGCCGGGCTCTATGTCGCCACCGAAGACGGATCCGCGGGATACCGAGGGACCATCATAGAGGCGCTCGCGCACCGGCCCGAGTGGCTCCGCGACAAACCCGTGCTTTACGCCTGTGGCCCCGAACGTTTTCTCGCCGCCACCGCCCGTTTGGCGGCCGAGCACGACCTCGACTGCCAGGTGAGTCTCGAGGCGGTCTACGGCTGTGGTCTGGGACTCTGCCGGGGATGTGCGGTGCCGCTTCGCGGCGAATCGCGATACCTCATGCAATGCATCGAGGGTCCGGTTGTGGACGCGGCCCGCATCGACTGGGCACGGATGGAACATGTCTGAGCGCGCGCCGGATCTCTCCGTAACCGCGGGCAAACTCCCGCTCAAGAATCCGGTGCTCGTGGCCTCGGGCACGGGCGGCTACGGGGCCGAGCTCACCCCGATTTTGGATTTGACCACGATCGGCGGCGTGGTCACCAAGACGATCTTTCAGGAAGTGCGCCCAGGCAATCCGCCCCAGCGCATCGCCGAGACGCCGGCCGGCATGCTGAATTCGATCGGTTTGGAAGGCGTCGGCATCGAACGGTTCTTGAGCGAAAAGCTCCCCAAGCTCGAGGGCGTGGATACGCGCGTGGTGGTCTCGATCGGTGGGTACGGCCCCGAAGATTTCGCGCGGTTGGCCGAGCGCTTGGATGGCGTTTCTCGCTGCGACGCGATCGAGCTCAACATCTCTTGTCCCAACGTCAAAGAAGGCGGTCTCGACATGAGCACGCATCCGCGGCTGGCCGCGGATGTCGTTCGCACGGTGCGGCCGACCACGAAAAAGCCGGTCTGGGCCAAGCTCACCCCCAACGTCACTCGCATCAGCGACGTGGGAAAGGCGTGTCTGGATGAGGGCGCGGACGGGATCTCCGCCATCAATACGCTCCTGGGAATGCAGATCGATGTGGCGCATCGCACTCCAACGTTGCGCCGCGGGGTGGGCGGGCTTTCCGGTCCGGCCATCCGGCCCATCGCGCTCGTAAAATGCTGGGAGTTGCTCCAGGTCTTGCGATGCGACGTCATCGGGATGGGCGGCATCGCCACGGCAAATGACGCATTGGAATTTCTGATTGCCGGATGCAAGGCGGTCCAGGTGGGCACGGCCGTTTACTCGGACCCGGATTGTCCGGCCCGGATTGCGGAAGGTATCGCGGAGTATCTGGAGCGAACGGGCATGGACCGCGTCAGCGATCTGATTGGAAACATCAACCTGGATCGGGAATGGCTCTTGGGACCCAAGTCGGCCGACGAGGAGGGCGGACAATCATGAATCTTGATGATGCTAGGCAGCGCCTCATTGTCGCCTTCGACGTGCCTGACCTCTCTTCCGCCCTCGAGCTCGATCGCCGGCTGGGAAATGAAGTGGGATGGGTGAAGATCGGTCTCGAACTTTTTACCGCCGAAGGTCCGCCGGTTGTGACCGCGTTTCGCGAGCGGGGGCGCCGTGTCTTCCTGGATCTCAAGCTCCACGACATCCCCAATACGGTGGCCGGGGCGGTGAAAAGCGCATCGCGGCTGGGCGTGGACCTGCTCACGTTGCATGCGGAGGGCGGGCCGACCATGATGCGCGCCGCCGTTGCCGCGCGCGCCAACACACGGGTCAGTCTTCTCGCCGTCACCGTGCTCACGAGCCTCGATGGAAACGAATACCCCGGAATGTATCGCTCGGCCATCGAAGATCGCGTGCTCACCTTCGCTGAGGCGGCCGTCGAGACGGGGATGGATGGGATCGTGGCGTCACCGCGTGAACTGGCCAAGCTTGTGTCGTTCGTGCCCTCGGATTTTGCCCGCGTCATTCCGGGCATCCGCCCGGCCGGTTCATCCACGGACGATCAAGCTCGCGTCGCCACCCCGCGCGCCGCGCTGATTGCGGGCGCAACGCATCTCGTGGTGGGACGACCCATCACCCAGGCATCCGACCCGGCCGCCGCCGCTCGATCGATCCTCGAGGAGATGGCGGGTAATTGATGTCGGCCGAGTTCTAGATTTCTGACGCCGTCCTGCCTCCCTTCGACTGAAATACGTCGTTCGACCATGCACCCGTGCCGTATCTGGTTCAATGGCAACCGGCTGATCGCCTGATCTCATTGGCTCTTTTCTTGCGATGGTTCGACATGGACCCACCGCAACCGAATCGCATTCGAATACGTAAGTCACCCCTAGAACCAAGGAGGTCGCTCGTGATCGCTCTGTATGTTCTTGCCGCCCTGCTTGTGTTGACGGGCGGCATCATCGTGACTGTTCACGTGCTTCGCCAACGATCTTCGTTCGCATTTCTCTTGGACCGTGGCATCGATCCCCATCTGTGGGGCTTTCACGTCCTCGGAGCGGGGTTCATGCTTTCGCTGGTTCTCATGACACTGCGCCAGACCCCTTGGGGCGAAGAAAGCTGGGCGGCCCGCGCGATTCTTTCCGCGGCGGGGGCGTGGATCACCGCCGCGCTTCTCATGTCGATCGCCGCTGTCCTCACGCGGACGCGCGCCGGCGTTTCGGTGCCGCTTTTTCCATCCCCCAACGCGAAGCTCAACGCCTGGGCGAGGTCCTACCGGGCGTTCATTGCGCTCGGCTTTGTCGCACTGGGTGCCCTGGCCGTGATCGCCTTCTAGCCGCTCGCCGAGGATCGCAGGAACGCCGTTCACTTTCGCGCAGTTTGAGTGAACCCGTCTCTATCCCGTCTCCACGAACCCCGTCCTTCCGGGAGGACATCACGTGGTTCGCTGGAGTTGTTGTCTCATTCTGGTAGTGCCATTCATCGCTGGTTGCACCCATCGCACGACTACATCAGAACCAGAGGAGCGGCCGGGTCTGTTCACGATCTACACCGACCTCGGTCCCGTCGACGTGCTGGCGTTCGATCAAGACGGAGGAAAGCGATCCATCCGTCTCCATGCCGTCTATCCCGACGGGCATCACGCCGTCCGCACCGTGCACATCGACCTAGCAAGCCAGAACGCCGATGGGGTGGGTCTCGTCGAGTCGGTTTGGGGCGACGGAGCCGAACGGTTCCGCATCACCCGCAACGTGACCGAGGACGCCGCCGGCCTCGATGCCACGTACGCCTCTAATGACGAGACGTTGCGGCTGGTCGCCTTCACCGAAGGAACTCAGGTTCGGTTTCAAGCCACGCTTCACCGGGATGGCAAGGACCGCATATGGAACCAAACGCTGGATACCGCGCGGGCTTCCGAGGCAAACTATGTAACCGCGATGCGGGCGTCGTTTGCCGACTTCTATGGTTCGGGCCCGTTCCGCGAGAACGAAGATCTTTCGCTCCTCGTCGCGGTGGAGGAGAGCCCCGATTGGAGCAACTATCTCGCCGAGGTACCGTTGGGGCCCGAAGGCGGGCAGAGCCCGACCGAGCGCAACATCCATCGCGTCTGCACCGCGGCAAACGTGATCGGCAAAATATCCTGTTTCGCCTCGCGGTTTACGCCGTGGGCCATGATCGCTTGCGTCCCCGCGACCGGGATCAGCATCGCCTGTCTCGCCTACAACGTGTATCAGCTCGCCGGGAACGGACATCCTGATCCCTTGCCGCCCAACCCCTGCACGTGTGGTTGCCCGTGTAATCACGGAGATTGATTCAAAGACCTCCATGCCGGCCGGGGAGCAACGCCTGCTCTCCGGCCTTTCCTGCCGCATGGTTGCCCGGCTAATCGCAATCCAGGTATACTTCTTCGGCTGTTTTCCACTCCGAAGACCTGAGGCCTTTTCATGCACCGCATCACCATGGTTGGGACGGGCTACGTAGGGCTCGTGACCGGCGCTTGCCTGGCCGATTACGGGAACGAAGTGGTCTGCGTCGACGCCGATCGAAAGAAGATCGACTCGCTTCGGTCCGGACGGATTCCTTTTTACGAATTTGGGCTGGAAGAGCTTCTAGAGCGCAACGTTCGGGAAAAACGACTCGCGTTCAGCACCGATCTGCCCGAGGCCATCCGCCAGAGCGACGTCATCTTCATTTGCGTGGGTACCCCCCGGGGCTCGGATGGCGAGGCCGATCTCCAGTATGTCTTTCAGGTCGCGCGGGATATCGCCAAGCACATCAACGGGTACAAGGTGATCGTCCAGAAGAGCACCGTACCGATGGGCACGGGCGCGCGGGTGCGGGATCTCATCGGTTCGACCCGTAACGGCGACCACGAGTTCGATGTGGCGTCGAACCCCGAATTCCTGCGGGAAGGGAGCGCGGTCGAGGACTTCATGCGCCCCGACCGGGTCGTCATCGGTACCTGGTCGAAGCGCGCGGAAGACATGCTGGTCGATGTGTACAAGCCGCTCTACCTGAACGAAACCCCGATGGTGAAAACGACGGTCGAAACCGCCGAGTTCATCAAGTACGCCGCCAACGCGTTTCTGGCCACCAAGATTTCTTTCATCAATGAGTGCGCGAACCTATGCGAGCTGGTGGGAGCGGACATCAAGATGGTGGAACGGGGGATTGGCCTCGACCGCCGGATCGGGGGCAAATTCCTGCATGCGGGAGCGGGATACGGCGGCTCATGTTTTCCGAAGGACACCGAAGCTCTCGATCATCTCGCCACGAGCCTCGGCTACCCGCTCGAGATCGTGCGTGCCACCATTCAAGTGAACCGGGAGCAACGCCGCCGGCTCATGGCCCGCACCGAGAAGCTCTTGGGCACGCTCCAGGGCAAGACGGTGGCGGTGCTCGGGCTCTCCTTCAAGCCTCAGACCGACGACATTCGCGATTCGGTGGGCGTGGACTTTGCCCGCTATCTGGTCGAGAAGGGGGCCTCGGTGAAGGTGTTCGATCCGATTGCCATGGACAAGGCCAAGGAAGTTCTCACCGGCGTGGAGTATTGCCCCGATCTCTGGTCGGCGATGGAAGCGGCCGACGCCATCGTGATCGCCACGGAGTGGAACGAGTTCCGGACCATGAACGTGAACCGGCTCAAGGACCACATGCACGGGAACCTCATCGTGGATCTCAAGAACATTTACGAGCCGGAGGACATGCGGGAGCTGGGATTCGTTCACGTGGGAGTGGGACGCGGCACCCCTCCACCGGTCCAGGCCTGAATTAATGGCCGATCGCCTGCTCGAGAACGCGACCGTCCTCGTGACCGGCGGAGCCGGGTTCATTGGTAGTAATTTCGTTCATCGATTACTCGCCCCCGGACGCTCCATCCGGGTGATCGTTCTGGATGCGCTCACCTATGCCGGGAATCTTGAGAATCATGAATCTCTAAAGAACGATCAGCGGTTCACGTTCGTGAAAGGAGATATCGCCGATCCGGCCGCGGTTCTCCCGCTCGTGAAAAAAACCGATTACGTGGTCAACTTCGCCGCCGAGACCCACGTCGATCGCGCCATTGCCGACCAATCGCCGTTGATTCGTTCCAATGTCGAAGGTCCCCTAACCCTCCTCAATGCCGCCCGTCAGCATCCCGTAAAACGGTTCATCCACGTCGGCACGGACGAAGTGTACGGAGAGGTGTTGGGCGATCCGGTGGATGAAGAAGCTCCCGTCAAACCGCGAAATCCCTACAGCGCCACCAAGGCGGGCGGGGACGCGATGGCCTATGCGTTCTGGGCCACCTTCGGCGTGCCGGTGGTCATTACCCGGTGCAGCAACAACTATGGTCCCTATCAGTACCCGGAAAAAATGATCCCGCTCTTCACCACCAACGCCATGGAAATGAAGCCTCTTCCCGTATACGGGACCGGCCGGAACCGGCGGGACTGGATTCACGTGGATGATCATGGGCGGGCACTGGAAGACCTGCTCCTCGCCGATGCGAAAGCCGTCGAGGGCGAGATCTTCAATATTGCCGCGGGCAACGAATACGACATCCTCGAGATCGCGGAGCGCATCCTGAGCGCGCTCGGAAAGCCCAAGGATTTGATCCAGCTCGTAACCGATCGCCCCGGTCACGATCGCCGCTACTCGATGCGCTCGACCAAGATCGAGGAACGCGTGGGGTTTCGCCCCCGCATTGCCTTCGAGGCGGGCCTCCGCGAGACGGTAGCCTGGTACGTGGAACATCGCACCTGGTGGGAGCGGATCAAAAGCGGCGCCTTCCGCGATTACTACGATCGGATGTACGCCAAGCGATGAGTTTCCGAAATCTGGATTCGGCCAGACGATGAAGATCGCCTGCATTGCCGGTGCGCGTCCCAACTTCATGAAGGTGGGGCCGATCATCGAGGCGCTCCGAAAATATCCCGCCGTCCTGCCCGTGCTGGTTCACACCGGGCAGCACTACGATGACGCGATGTCGAAGGTGTTCTTCGAGGATCTGGAGCTTCCCGACCCGGATGTGTATCTGGGGGTGGGCTCGGATACGCAAGCCCGGCAAACCGCCAAGATCATGATCGAGCTCGAAACCTGGGCGTTAGAGGCCAAGCCCCAGTACGTGCTCGTGGTCGGGGATGTGAACTCGACGCTCGCGGCCTCCCTGGTCGCCTCCAAGCTTCGCATCCGGCTCGGTCATGTGGAAGCGGGGCTGCGCTCCTTCGACCGCGACATGCCGGAGGAAATCAACCGCCTCGTCACCGATGCCTTGTCGGATGATTTGTTTACCTCCTGTGCCGATGCCGAGCCGAACCTCCTCAAAGAAGGGGTTGAACAATCACGCATTCATTTTGTCGGGAACGTGATGATCGACTCCCTGGTCAAGCATCGGGCCAAGGCGGCGGAGTCTCAAGTCGTGGCGCGTTTGGGTTTGTCCCCGCGTGGATACACCTTGGTCACGCTGCACCGCCCCAGCAACGTCGATCAGCCGCAGGTGTTCCGAGGCATTCTGGAAGCACTCGGAAAGCTCTCGGAGGAAAAGCCCGTGCTGTTTCCGGTCCATCCCCGAACCAAAAAGCGGATCGGCGAGTTCGGGCTGGAGGGTATCCTGGCCTCCCATCCCCAGCTGCGACTCATCGACCCTCTCCGCTATCTCGAGTTTTTGAGGCTCATGGATCAAGCCGCCCTTCTCGTGACCGACTCCGGCGGGATTCAGGAAGAAACCACCTTTCTGGGCGTTCCCTGCATCACCGTGCGCCATAACACGGAGCGTCCCATCACCGTCACCGAGGGCACGAACGAGCTCGTGGGGACGGATCCGGCCCGTCTGGTCGAGGCGGGGGGGAGGGCCTTGAGAGGAAGCTGGAAAAAGGGAAAGATCCCCGCCCTATGGGATGGAAGAAGCGGGGAGCGCATTGCGACGATTTTGGAGGGGATCGGACGGGGACACCCATGAGTCACACCGGGGCGGGAAGGGTTAGAACAGCGAGGTTTTTTTCGGTGGCGGTTGTGATCGCCCTCGGTCTGGGTTACCCGGGTTATGTGCTGGCGCAAAGCTCCGGAAACCTGAAGGCGCCGTCCATTGTGCAGATCCCCACCGTCGATCGCACCACCGACCAAGCTCGTCTCCTCGCCGAGAGGAATGCGCCGCTCTTGACCACCGGGCCCGTCGATCCTCAGACGTACATTCTGGGTCCGGGCGATGTGGTCGGCCTGGAAATCTCTGGCCCTTACCCCATCAGCGGCGACGATGTGATTGGAGCCGATGGAAGCGTGACCTTCTCTCAGGTGGGTACCTTTTGGCTCGGAGGTCACACCCTGGCCGAGGCACGAACGATAATTCGAGACCGGGTCAAGTCCCTGGTCCGCAACGCCGAACCACAGTTCCTGCTCAAATCTCCCCGCACGTTCAAGGTGCACGTGACCGGGGCGGTCGGAAATCCGAGTTCGCAGCCGGCTACCGCGTTGACTCGGGTGAGCGAAGTCATCCAGGCCGCCGGGGGATTTCGGCCGCTTTCGGACACGAGGAACATCCGATTAAGCCATCGCGACAGCACGGAGTCCTCGGCCGACCTTCTTGGGTTCCTGCTGGACGGAAAGCTGGACAAGAACCCCACCCTCCTGGACGGGGATGTCATCGTCGTACAACCGCGAACCAACGACATCACGATCAGCGGGGCCGTCGTACATCCGGGGCGATTCGATTTCGTGGAAGGGGACGAGCTCGGTGCGTTGCTAAAGCTTGTGGAATTGCACCCGCGCGCCGATAGCACTCATGCCATTCTCCAGCGTTACCAGGACAACGTCCGGTGGGACACGCTGAAGGTCGACCTCGAGTCCGTCTTGAACGGTGTCGCTCAGGTTCCGCTCCGGCCCGGTGACCGCATCCTCATCCGAAGCTTGGGGGAATGGCAAACCGGTTCGATAGCGGAGGTGCGGGGGGCGGTTGCATTCCCGGGTCCCATTCCGGTGGAGTGGGGTACGATCAACGTGGCCCAGGCGATCCAGCTGGCCGGCGGACTCCTGTCGGATGCGACGCCGGAACGCATCGTGCTCGGCAAGCCCTTCTTTCCGGATTCGGTCCGGGTCCCCGATCCTCTTGGGAACGAGAACTATCTGACCGCGGTGTCCTCCAGCTCCCTTCACGAGCGCATCGTTGATCTGACCCAGGGATCAGGACCTCTCATTGAACCTGGCGACATCATCACCGTTCCCCGCAAGGAGCACTGGGTGGAAGTGTTGGGACAGGTAGTGAATCCGGGATTCTATCCCTACTACAAGGACTGGTCCCCTCAGAACTACATCCATGCTGCGGGGGGCTTCGCTCACAATGCGAACAAGTCGAAGACGCAGGTGTCCAAGGGCCGGTTCGGTGATATCGGGTATGCCAAGGACTTCGAAACCCTGGCCCCGGGGGATATCATGTGGGTACCGGAGAAGAACATTCAGGGTTTCTGGCTAACGCTGCGGGATATCATTATCGTTTCGGGCCAGGCCGCGGCACTCATTCTGGTGGTGCGGGACATCACACGGTGAGAGGACGGGTCGCCGCCTGAGGGCGAGGACCCTAACGCGATGCGGATCACATTCCTCCTTCCGGGCGCAGGCCGCGAACCCATCGGCGGATTCAAGATCGTCTACGAATATGCGAATGGGATGACGGCGAGGGGCCACGAGGTGTTCGTCATTCACGCGGCCAGCCCCGAGCGCCAGGTCCCGCGGCACGTGAGGTTGCGTCGGACGGGGGCCTATCTGAAGCGAAGATTGCGCAGTGATGTCGGACCAGAAGGCTGGTTCAGGTTGGATCCCCGCGTCCGGATCGGATGGGTTCCCTCGCTTCGGGCTTCATCTATCCCCGACGGTGACGCCGTGATCGCCACGGCGTGGCAGACGGCTGAATGGGTGGCGGAGTACCCGACCTCAAAGGGACAAAGGCTCTACTTCATCCAGCACCTCGAAACCTGGTCGGGACCCGAGGATCGTGTTCTGGCCACCTGGAAACTTCCTCTGGAGAAGATCGTGAGTGCCAGGTGGCTGCGATCGATAGCCGAATCAATGGGGGAACGCGCGACCTACATTCCCTACGGACTCGACTTCGAGGCCTTCGGCATGGACGTTCCTCCCGAACAGCGAGATCCGAATTCGTTCCTCATGCTCCACCACACGCTATGGTGGAAGGGAACTCGGGACGGAATGAAGGCTCTGCAACTCGTCCGGGAAACATACCCCCGGATATCGGTGGACCTCTTCGGTACCGGGCCGGAGCCATCGGGCCTGGAGCGGGGGTTTCGCTATCAGCGGGACCCTGCCCAAACCGTGTTGCGATCCCTTTACAATCACTCCGCGATTTTCATCGCGCCAAGCGTGACGGAAGGCTGGGGACTGCCGGCGACGGAGGCCATGATGTGCGGCGCCGCTCTCGCTGCCACCGACAACGGAGGGCATCGGGAGTTCGCGCTCCCCGAAGAAACCGCGCTCGTATCTCCCCCCCGGGACCCGGAGGCCCTGGCCCACAATCTGTTGCGCCTGGTCGAGGATCCGGGGCTTCGAATGGCCCTATCGCGGCGGGGGAGGGAGTTCGTGCAGCAATTCACCTGGGAACGGGCGTTCGATTGTTTTGAGGAGTTGCTGGGGGTGTGAGCGGTCTCGCCGTGGCCACGGGGGAGAACGACACGCTCCAAGCCGTCGCTCTTGGTGTCCTCGACCTGCTGAAGCGTCCCCATCCGGTGCGGTTCGAGCACGGAACCCCGCCCGAGTTCAACCAACGGAATTGGGGGACGCGAAGGTGATTCAGCCCAGTCCGCTTTCCTTCTTTTTCTTCAATCTGCGCCAGGGGCAGGCAACCGACTACGCGCGCTATTTCGAATACCCCAAGGCGGTGGAGATGATGGAAATCGAAGAGGGCGAATCCCTGTCCCTGCTCGATGTCGGGAGTGGGCGTCAAGGGCAATTTCCGCTGTACCTGGCCGCGAAATTCCCTCAACTCTCGGTTTGCTCCAGCGATCCAAGAGAAGACTTCACGGAACAACGGCAGCGCGTCGAAGCGCTCGGATTACGGGCTTCCGTGGAAGCGGGGCGATTGCGTTTTGAGCAAATGGACATTCTGTCGCCGGTTTTTCCGGAAGCGCACTTCGATCGGATCAGTTGTATCTCCACGATTGAGCACATTCCCGGGGATGGCGATACCGCCGCCATACGCAACATGGCCCGCCTCCTGAAACCGGGGGGATTGCTCGTCGTGTCCGTTCCTTTTAATTGGTACCACAGCGGTGAGATCTATCGCGAGGAGCCGATGTATTCGGTACCCCATTCAGGGAGACAGTCCACGCCCGGAGACAGTCGCTGCTTCTTCGAACGCGTCTATGACGATCCATCCCTCCGCCAGCGTCTTGTCGAGCCTTCCGGCCTCAGCCTGGAGAAGATGATCTACTTTGGCGAGCCTGGCTTTTCGTTTGGCCGATTCATTCACCGAGGGTATTGGAACGGGGATTTTTTCCCGAGATGTCTCCTTAAGCTGCGCCTCATCCAACTCTTCATTCCCTTGATCTCACCGGTCTTCCTGAAAGTAATCGAGGCGAGCGAGTTTGACGCTGAGGATTGGTCAGGAGTGGGGCTGATCATGTCGCTCAGAAAAAACGTCGCATCATCGGATGTTTAGTGATTGAAGGGCACCAGCTCCGCGTAGACTTCGTAAGTGGCCTCTACCATGTGCTCCAATGAATACGTGTGTTTCCAGCGGTTCCATCCTGCTTCGCCGAAGCGGTGACGGAGTGCCGCATCGTCGGCAAGAGCGAGAATGCGGGAAACCTGCTGGGAACGATCCTCTTTGGGAACAATGAAGCCGGTAAGGTCGTGAGTCACGATGTCCCGGGATCCCGGAACATCGGTGACGATGCATGGCAGCCGGGCTCGCATCGCCTCCAGGAGGGCGTAGGGGGCTCCTTCATAATCGGAGACGATGAGAAAAATGTCCATTCCGGCGAGTGCTGTCTCGACGTCCTCTCGCCACCCGCCTAGCTGTACGTTGTCTTCCAGATTGTGTTCCCGGACCCAGCTCTGCCACTGGGATCTCAGCTCACCGTCTCCTACCCAGAGAAACTTGATCCGAGGGTCCTGCCTCACCACTCTTTGGGCAATGTCAAGAAAACGCAGCGGCGACTTCTGGGCGGTCAGGCGACCGAGAGTACCCACAACGATACCGTTCTTGCTGACCGGCTGTGCGTCTACCGATCCTTCTGGAAGCCCGTTCGGGATGACTCGGATACGCCACGGCGCTGCGGCATGGCTTTGGATCAGCTCCGCTCGTTCACTAGCGGAGACGGCAATGACCCGATCGGTGAGCAGCGCCCCCGCAGCAATTTCCAATCCGTGATACATGACTCCCATGCGAAACGGACTCGAGTGTGGCGTATAGACCGAGCGCACTCGGGGAAGCAAACCGCTGGCCAAACGTGCCAGGTAGCCGCCTTTGGCGCTATGTCCATGGACGAGCTGAATCCCATGGCGATGGGCGTATCGGGATATCTGAGCCAAACAGGCCATGTCGCTGGGCGGATGAATGCCACGGCGCATGTCGCAACGGAAACAATGAACACCGGCCTCCGCCAGCCCCGGAAGTCCGTTTATGAATCGCTGATCCGAGCGTCGGGTCGCGAACGCTAGATGGAGCTCGATCGGATACTCCGGCTTTAGGGCGAGTCCCCGCAATAAGTCCAAAACATGGCGTCCCGTTCCGCCTAGGGTAGCCTCGAGGACGTGCAACACCCGCCGGGGGGACTTCATGTTCGACCAGGGTGCTCGGCCGCCTCGGATGAAATCCGCAGTGCGTCGAGCACGGCACGGGCGCTGTCCCGCCAAGTGAACATGCGAACCCGCCCGAATCCGGCCGCCCGCAAGGAGGCCCTCAAATCCTGATCAGCCACCAAGGCTCGAATCCGACCGGCAAGATCCTCGGGATTCGTGGGATCGCTATACAGAGCTGCATCGCCCGCGATTTCGGGAATGGCCCCCGTCGGCGACGTAACGACGGGGCACCCGCACGCCATGGCTTCCACAATGGGAAGCCCAAAGCCTTCCATGAACGAAGGGATAGCGAGACAAAGCGCATTCTCATAGAGCGCGCGTAGCACGGAATCTTCCGCTCGCCCAATCAAATGCATACCGGGTCTGGGTTCCAGTCGGGGATTCCCGAACAACCGTGGATCAGCGCTTCCGGCCACGACCAGGTCCAGATCGAGATCGGATAACAACTCCCAGGCCGCGATCACGGTTTTGAAGTTCTTGACCGGCTTAAGGCTCCCCACGGCAAGAATGAAGGCGCGGGGGTTTAACCCCAGACGTGACAAGACTTCGGGATCGGCAGGGGCCCGGAGAATATGCTCCGCACCCTCGGTGACTACGGCGATTCGGGGCGTCGGCAGCCCCAAACGGCGAGTTAGCCGTTCCCGTGAGAATTGTGACACCGTAACGATCCGTGAAGCGTTCCGGCATAGAACGGGGATGAGAACACCATACCAGCGGCGGAACGACCACGTAAAATTTTCGGGCATGTCGAGAAAGATGACGTCATGAATGGCCACGACATGATTGCGCTGGAAAACCGGCCCAACCGTGCACGGGCTGAAGAGAGTCCCATCCCTCGCGTACCGGGGCAATTCGAGTTGTTCCCAGAATCGTCCGGTGGCGCGGCCGACTTTGGCCACTTCGATGTGGGACAAACGAAACGACGGGTCGCCATCTCGGGGGGCGAGAACCCGAATGGTCAGCTCGCGGGGGTTGATGTCTCCCGATCCGATCATCTCGTCCCAGGCGCTCACAATCTCTCGAGCAAAGCGCTGGACCCCGGTTGTCTCCTGAGCAAGAAATCTTCCATTGATGTAGAGCCGTTGTGGGGCGGCTGGTACCCGACCATCCGGGGGGGACATCACGGAAAAAGCCTGGCCACTCATTGCGAAGATCGGAAGAGAGAAACCAGAGTGACCCGGCATACTCCGACGTACCGCCTGGCTTCGTCTGGATCCCTTCCCAATATGCGATACATGTTGATCCGGTACTGAAGAACAACCATCCAGATCAGGAGGCCGACGGCCCGAAATATCCTCTGCAATCCGACCGGGTAGTACGGTCTGAACTTGCGAAGGAAATATTCCGGCGCATTCCCACCCTCGAGCGGGAGCGGTCGATCCCTCCGGGAACTTTTGCCCAGCTCATGCAGCACGGACACCTGGGGGACGTAGTAGTTGACCCAACCCGCCCGAACGAGTCGAAAACAAAGATCCATATCCTCGACGTAAAGGAAATAGGCCTCATCGAAGCCTTCGACCTGATCGAATGTGCTGCGTCGAATCAACAGACAAGCCCCAGAGACCCAATCCACCGGTCGAGGCTGCCCCCGATGAGGGCGAATGAACAGCCCCTCAAAACGAGGGGTGTTGAACATGCGATCCAGGTAGAAGGAGCGGACGAAATCCCGCCAAATACTGTAAAAGTGCCCCACGGACGGTTGAGGCTTTCCGTTCGAATCCTCGATCCACGGGCCGATTGCTCCAGGGGTGGGGAGCGTTCCGGCAATATCGAGCAGGGAAACCAGCGCTCCTCGGGAGATACGGGCATCCGAGTTGAGGAACACGAGCCATTCACCGGTGGCCGCTCTGGCGCCAAGGTTGGCTCCTGCAGCAAAGCCACGGTTTTCCGCTGAGTGAAGAAGATGAGCCCACGGGTGTTCCCGCGCGATCGCCTTCGCGCTGTCGTCGGGAGAATTGTTATCCACCACAATTGCTTCGAGGCGAATCGTTTCGCCGGCCTGACGCACGGATTCGAGAGCGGCCAGCGTCAAATCCCGGGTTCCGAAACTCACAATGACCACACTCACCTGGGGAGCGTTCATGATTCGACCTCCCCCGATCGGGTGCCTCTCGTGACGGCGGCGAATGCGCCAACCGCCATCCAGAATGGGATGCCAAACTGGGAAGTCTCCAGCGTGGGCTCGAAGGAGGCATTGATGACGGCCATCGCGAGAACGAGAATAAACGCCAATCCGACCATCCGCTCTTGGGGTGACACCGCGCGTCTTTGAAAACTCACCGCTTCGCGGAAGCACAATACGAGAAGAAGCACGTAAAGACCGAGGCCCAGCACACCCAGCTCAACCGCGTTCTTCAGGAAGATGTTATGGGGGTTTCGATCGATGAAGGACGCTGTGTAGTAGGAGATTTGATCTGGACCGATCCCCAAAAGCCAATGCTCCCGGAATACCCGCCATGTCTTTTCAAAATAGACGACTCGGGCTCCCACGCTGCCCAAATCCTGCGGGTTGACGAACCGGGCGAGATTGGCCTGCCCGAACGGGGACAACATGTAGATGGAACCCATGGCCGCAAACAGGAACATGGGGAGGATGGACCGCCGTCTGGCTTCCAGGATCAATGCCAACAAGAGGGCTACTCCGAGAACCAGGGTGCCACCGCGGGATACCGTGGCGATGGACACGAATCCGGCCGCGAACATCGCGCAAATCCCGAGTGCGCGTTCACCAGGGCGCCCGTACAGGATCAGGGGAATACCGCAGGCAAGGGGGAGTGTGCCCACCGCGGCCACGAAGTTCGAGTAACCCCACCCCAAGCTGGTCAATGCTCCGACCCGGGTCAACAGCGCTGAAATGGGATACCCGCTGCGGAGAATAACAAATGCAAGCTCCAGGGCGACGAGAATAGGCAACACCGAGAACCAAAGGATGAATTGACGAGTTCGCGTGCTGCCCACAATCCGCCGGCCGACCAGGAAGGCGAGAAACAAGAGAATGATTCGCCGCAAGCCTTCAAGTCCATCCCGCAAGTCGATGACCTGCGACATGCTGAGGGCAGCCCATCCCACATAGATCAGGAAAACCGCTTCGATGAGTTTTGGTGCCTCGCCGGTGGATCCAGAAGCCATCGCCCGGAGCAATGAAACAAAGAGCACGGCCAGCAGCAAATATTCAGCGACGGTAAAGCCCAGGGTGGATCCTGGAATGATGACGAAGAGCGGGATCAATAGCGCCGCTGTGTACGGGTACAGGAAGAGAATCATGATGAGAAAGGGGGCAAGCAAGGCGGCAGAGATGACAATACTGAACAGGTCATCGCCGGTCGCGCGGCCGACAAGATGCAAGAACCCCGTCTGGAGCAGGAGCCCGCCCAGGAACAAGGCCGAGATGCCTTTCCCGGGGCGAGAGAGGACGCGGAGAGCACCGGTCATTTCAAACCTTCCGACCTTCGGGAAGGACGAGGCGCACCACACCACGAATGTCCTCGAACTTGATTCCACGGAAGGCGAAGACGAGAAGCAAGTAAACACCCGAACAAAGGCACAAGAAGAGCAAAAGCGGAATCCATCCTGTCCCGGCCAACCCCGACCGCGAGACGTATGCGGAGAGGACCAGTGTCAGCACCCCGGCGAAAAATGCGCCCCGGACATCGCCCAGCACCGCGGTCAGGGGCGGAAGCGGCTGAATACGGCGGTGTATGGCCGGAACTCCCCATAAGAGGGGGAGCAAGAACCCGCACAGCACCCCCGCCGCTGCGCCCGGAAGTCCCCAGTGAGGCACCAATATCAGTATCACCACGACGTGCAATAGGGCTCCGGATACCAGAAAGAAGGCGGGGATCCCTGGACGCCCGGCCGCATCTGCAGCCACCGAGGGAAGCGTGAAGAGTGCGCTCGCGCCGTAGGCGAGCAAGAGGAGGCGAAATGGCCAGGTTCCCTGGCGAGCAAACTCATCCCCCATCCACACGGCAAGAATGGGGGCCGCCAGTCCCCCTAGCACTGAGACCGCCCCGCACACAGCGGCCATGACCATGCGAGTTCCCTGGCGATACTGGCGGCGCATGGCCAGGACGCGATCGGCGACCAAATGCGCGGCGATGGTGGGGTAGAACGGCCCCGCCACGTTCTCGGAGATCTGCCCCAGGCGCTGAGCGATCCGGAGAGGCACCACGTAGAAGGACACCATGGCCAGAGGCCGAAAAGCGCCCAGTGCCACTCGGTCGAATTGCTGGAGCAGCGTGACCGACAACTGGGCCGGAAATTTCATCCGTCCAAATCGAAGCAACTCTCGCACGGACTGCCGGTGCCACCCCGGCCAGACGTTGACACCGGGCAAAAGCCGGTGAGAAACAATCACGAGATATACGAGGATCGCCGCCGTCCCCAGGACGTAGACCCCGACCACCTCGGGAAGTCCACCACCCCTATGCAGCACCCAGACAACGGACAGGTATTGCAGTGAGAACAAAAGGATCGTCCGCACCGCGATCAGGTCGAATCGATTCAACGCCGTCGGAACCCCCGCGTACGTAGTCACCAAAAATCCCAGCAATACGGAGATCGCGGAGAGTCGGAATGAAAGAACCGCGACCGGAATAAGTTCCGGCGACACGCGGATCCATCTATGGGTGATGAACTGCGAACCGAGAAGCAGGAACAGCGCTCCCAGAACTCCCAGGCCGGCCTGGAGGGAGACCCCGGAACGCAAGTACCGCTCCAGAGTTTTTCGGTCGCCACGCTCGTTTTCCGTCGCTAGAAACCGGATGAGAGCGTTTCCCAGTCCCAGGTCGACGGCGCCAACATAGCCGCCGAAGGCAGTGATGACCGCCCACAGGCCAAATGCCTCCAGCCCCAACCGGCGCACCATGTAGGGCGTTACCAGAATGGTCAGTAATGAAAACCAAACAAAGGCGGCAAGGTTCCAGAGGATGTTCCGGCCGAGGGTCATAGTCCGGGTCAGGAGACCTTGCGATTTTGCTGTCGTTCCCTGAACAACACCCGCCCGATCAGGCCCTTCGGCCCCACTTCGCTGCGCAGGCGCAGTTCCATCACCGGTCGCAGGCGCTCCATAGTTTCAAGGAAGGTTGCTATCACGAAGCCGATCACCAAGGAAAAGAACATGGCCATGAGGGTCATGATGCCGCGGTGGGGAAAGCTCTTTCGCACTGGCGGAACAGCGTTGTCGAGCACCTCGACCGTGGGTACATCCTTGGTCTCTTGAATACGTGCCTCTTCATACTGGGCGGTCAAAAGCTCGAAAACTGCTTGTTGCACCTTGATGTCGCGGTATCGCCGCGCAATTTCCAGGCTCAAGGAAGGCATTCCCTCCAGCGCTCGATCCAGCGCGTCGAGTTCCGCTTGCTTTCTGAGAAGAATGGTCGCTTTGGGCTGCAACGATCCCTGGAGCACGTCGACCTCCGCCCCGAGGGAAATTCGTTGCGCCATGAGGTCGGCCGCGGCACCAGCCGCCAGGGCGGCGTCCGGCGGAAGGGCCACCCCCGGATGCGTTTCCTGGAATGCGCGGAGGGCATCCTCGGCCGCGTGCAAGCGGGCGTTCGTCTCAGAAAGCCGCTTTTCGACGAAGAGACGCGTGCGCTTGCCTTCGCCCATCCGGGTGCTGCGGTTGATGGCGTCCAGATGGGCCACGAAGGCATTGGCCATTCTTGCCGCCATCTCGCGGTTGGTGTCCTCCACCGAGATCTCGATCACACCCCCGGACGTGAGCTTGAATTCGGTCAGGCTCCGGAGGCGTTTGCGCGCCGACTCGGCAGTCTTGGATTTGTAGCGGTGCATGAGATCGAATTCCACGATGACGGAATCCGCGATCGTTCGACTCTTCAAGATGGCGAGATAGACCTGGGTGTTGGAGGTGGTCCCCGTGAGCATTTGGCGGGAAACGTCGAACTGCTGGACCAGGGCGGTCAGTCCAGAGAGGCTCTGGCCGCTCTCAGGAGGAAACAAGATCGTGGCGGTAGACCTGTAGCGCGTCGGAAGCAGGAAGGAGGTTCCGAGCACGAGCAGGGTGACGAGGAAGCTGTTCCAGAAGAGGAATCGGCGCCGCTTGACCAGCACGGCCAGGAGGTCGATGAAACCCTCGTGCTGTGCGCTCATCGTAAATTCCCTCGCTGGTCCGCTGGGAGCTGGGGCAAACCGAGACGTTCCAGGGAATCTACCTTTCTCGAGTGGGGGGCGCTAAGTGCCGTAAACCCGACAAAAAACCTAACATCCAGGCCTACGGCGGGCAACCGATAAACTTGACAGGCTCCACCGCCCCCTCCTATCGTCCCGAACGGAGGGCGAGGGGATGTCCTCGCATCGGCCCATCTAAATAGGAGACGACCGACAGCCGATTGATAAACCGGGAAGTCGCGTCCACAAACCCGGGCTAGGGCGGCGGTACCTTGCCGCCGTCTCTGCGAGGAACCATCCGTGAGCTTCTCGTTCATCTATGGGCTGATTCTGCTTGCTGGCTTCGCTCTCGCATTAGTTTTTACCCCACTTTCCCGAGCCATCGCGCTCTCGACCGGTTTTATCGATTATCCCAAGGACGATCGGGTCCACCGGAGCCCCACGCCGTTTCTGGGCGGGGTGGCGGTGGCCTTCGCCGCGGCCTTGGCCTCTGGGATCATCCTTTCCTTGGTGCCGCTTCCGGGCGCTTGGGCCGCGGCCGTGTTGCCTCGTTGGGCGGTGCCCACCATCCTGCTCTCGTCGGCATTGGCGTTGACCTTGGGCCTGGTGGACGATCGGCTCGAGCTCAACCCGCTCCAGAAGCTGTCCGGACAGATCCTCATCTCGGTCATCTTTCTCTGGCCCAGCCTGTCCCTGGGATTCCCTGACCTGTTCCTGTGGCCGGTCGGTCTCTTGTGGCTGGTCGGTCTTCAGAACGCTTTCAACCTCCTCGACAACATGGACGGCGTCCTGAGCGGCATCGCTACCTTGATCGGACTCTTCCTAGGTGGCGAAGCGCTGTTGCTCGGGCGTCCCGATCTGGCCGCGATCGCATTTGCCGGCGGCGGCGCGTGCCTTGGATTCCTTTGCTTTAACTTTCCTCCGGCCAGCATCTTTCTGGGAGACGCCGGCGCATTCTTCATTGGCTTCCTCATGGCCGGCGTGGGCTGGGGTCTGGTTGGGGACCAGTGCCTTTCCTTTACCTCCGCAACCGCGGGCGTGCTGCTCGTGCTCTCCTATCCCATCTTCGACGTCACCTTCGTCACCGTGACCCGCTCCCTGGAACGGCGTCCTATTCACGTGGGCGGCATCGATCACACCACCCATCGGCTCCACGTCATCCTGGGCCGAAACCGCCGGGCGCTCTGGACGGTGTACTCTCTGGTCGGGCTTTGCGGTCTGGGCGGTCTGGTGGCCGTGCGAACCGATCCCATCGTGGCCTGGTCCCTGGTCGCCCTGGCGGCGTGCCTCTACACCGGCCTCGGTGTGGTGCTGGCCCGCGTTCCGGTTCGCTCGGCGCGATTCCTCTCCACCTTCCTGGGCTCGGAAGAGGCGACCGCCAAGCGCGAAGTAGCGTGATCGTTTGACCGGCGGGCCGCCGCCGGTGCCTTCCTAGGAAAGCCGTTTCATGCACGATCCCAAGCTCTTGCGCACCGATATCGATCGGATCAAGGACGGCGTGGGTGCAAAGGGCCAGGATCCCGCCTTGGTGGATGAATGGCTGGGCCTCGACGAGTCGCGACGCGGCCTCGTAACCGAGGTGGAGAAAAAGAAAGCGGATCGAAACGCAGCGAGCCGCGAGATCGGCGCGCGGATGCGCACCGGAGGAGATGCCTCGGTCGAACAGGACCGAGTGCGCCGGCTCGGCGAAGAAATTGCCGAGCTTGATGAGCGCGTCCGGGATGTAGACGCTCGTCTCGAGGCGCTCTCGCTCGTCATCCCCAACGTTCCCGATCCGGACGTTCCACGCGGGGGAGCGGAGCAGAATCAGGTCGTGCGAACCTGGGGTACTCCGATCCAGCACGCGTTTCCCGCCCGCACTCATGACGATTTGGGAACGGCGCTGGGACTCTTCGATTTCGAGCGAGCGACCAAGATGAGCGGCCCCGGATTTGCCGTGTTCACCGGGCGCGGCGCCCTGCTCGAACGCGCGCTCATCCATTTCATGCTCGACATTCATGTGCGCGAGCACGGGTACACCGAGGTCTCGACGCCCTTTCTGGTCAAGCCCTCCGCCGCTCAGGGCACGGGACAGTTGCCCAAACTCGAGGACGACATGTATCGCACCGATCAGGACGGGCTCTATCTCATTCCGACCGCAGAAGTGAGCATCACGAATCTATATGCCGACGAGGCCCTGGACGAAAGCAGGCTCCCCATTTACCACGTGGGATATTCGCCGTGTTTCCGGAGAGAGGCGGGGTCCTACGGCAAGGACACCAAGGGACTCACGCGCGTACATCAGTTCGACAAGGTGGAGATGGTGAAGTTCGTGGCTCCCGATCGTTCGGATGCGGAGCACGAAACCTTGACCGCGAACGCGGAGGCAATTCTCGAACGCTTGGGGCTTCCTTATCGCGTGGTGCTGCTTGCCGCGGGGGATATGTCGTTTGCCGCGGCGAAATGCTATGACCTCGAGGTGTGGGCGGCGGGAGCGGGCCGGTGGCTCGAAGTGTCTTCCTGCAGCAACTTCCGCGATTTCCAGGCCCGCCGAGCCGGTATTCGCCTGCGTCCCGCGGCGGGCGGCAAGGCAGGTTTTGCTCACACCCTGAACGGTTCCGGTCTTGCGTTACCGCGCACGGTGATCGCGCTTCTCGAAAACAACCAGACGGAGCGTGGAACCGTTCGCATCCCGGAGCCGCTCCGGCCCTATCTGGGGGGCCTCGCGGAGCTCGCATGATTCGCCTGGGGCCCTACCGGTCCTGGCGCACGTCCCCGCCGGTTTTCCTCCGACTGTATTTGCTTTCCGGCGCGATCCTGCTCGCGGTCGCGCTCCTGTTTTATTTTCACCGCCTTGCTCGCCGTGTGGATGCGGAAACCGAAACCATGAGCGGGCTCGTGGCTCGCGTGATTGCCTTCAGCACGCTCAGCGTGGCGGATTCGGCCATGGCCGGCGGCTCGGCCCAAGCGCAGTTTCAGGAAGTCATTCACGAGCTGCCGTTCCCGGTCATTCTCACCGACGTGGACCGGCGTCCATTGACGTGGAGTAGCCACGTCAATGTGCCGCCGATGAGCATCGATCGATTGCTGGAAGAGGATCTCAGTCATCCGAGTCCCGCTTTGGCGCCGGTGCTCCGCCAGGTGAACCGCATGGATCGGACGCACGCGCCCATACCCATGCTCGAGCCCGGGGGTGCGGACACGCTCATGTACTTGCATTACGGTTCGGCGGCCTTGGCCGGCGAGCTCAGATGGACGCCTTGGATCACCATCGCGGTCGCGGCGCTATTCGGCATCGTCGGGTTGCTTCTCTTGCGAAGCTTGAAGCGCGCGCAGGAAGGGTTCATCTGGGCGGGGATGGCCAAGGAAACCGCGCATCAAATGGGAACGCCTCTCTCGTCATTGATCGGATGGCTGCAGGTGCTGCAGGACGAAATGAAACCGGAGGGCGATCGCGTGATCTTGGCGCGTGAACTGTTCGACGAAGTCGTGCAGGAGATGGAACGCGACACCGGTCGATTGAATCGCGTCGCCGCCCGGTTCAGTCAAATCGGCTCGCGCCCTCGTCTGGAGCCTCAATCTGTGGTACCGATCGTGCAAGGCACGGTGGATTATTTCCGCCGCCGGATTCCTCAAGGCGTGACGCTCACCTGCGACGTCGAAGCGGACGGTGGGAAAGCGGCCCTCAACCCCGACCTGTTCGGTTGGGTGATCGAGAACCTGCTCAAGAACGCCATGGATGCCGTGGATAGCAAGAGCGGGCAGGTCGCGGTGGAAGTGCGGGGTGGATCATCGGGCAAGGCGGTGACGGTTTCGGTGCGGGACAACGGGAAGGGTGTGGCGGCGGGGATGGAAGAACAGATCTTTCGCCCCGGGGTGAGCACGCGTGAGCGCGGATGGGGGCTCGGGCTTCCCTTGTCGCGACGCATCGTCGAGCACTATCACGGCGGTCGTTTGGATCTGGTGCGCTCGGAGCCGGGCCGTGGTGCCGAATTCCGAGTCACGCTTCCGCGCGTTGGCAGTTGAGGGTCTGCCTGGGTGGGCTGAACGCGTAGCGAGGGAAAACTGCCCTTCGCTCGGGCGCGAGTCTGAGACGCTGCGGGGGCGAGGGTCCGAGTTGTCTCCGCTCTTTTCGAATGCGTACGAGGTGGGACCCGAGCGGGGGCCCGCGGCGGATCAGTAGCGACGAAGAACGATTGATAATCGTTCGAGGAGCGGCGAGCGTCCCGAGGCGAAGGGCTTTTCCGGAGCTTAGCGTTCAGCCCCCGCCTTGGTGGATTCAATAACGGCGGAATCGTACAATCAGCTCATGAGCAATGCGCCGAAGCATCGGATTCTCTGGGCCGACGACGAAATCGATCTCTTGAAGCCCCACGTGCGCTTCCTGGAAGGGAAGGGCTACGAAGTGGTGGCGGTCCTAAACGGCGAGGATGCCCTTTCCCGGGTGAAGACCGAATCCTTCGACGCCGTGCTCCTCGATGAAATGATGCCCGGCATGGGCGGCATCGCCACGCTCCGCGCGATCAAGGATCTCGATCCGACGATGCCGGTCGTTCTCATCACCAAGAGCGAAGAAGAACTGCTCATGGAGGAAGCGATCGGCCGGCGCATCGACGATTACCTGGTGAAGCCGGTCAATCCCACCCAGGTCTTCTCGACGCTCAAGCGTCTGACCGAGCGTAGAAAGATCGAGCGCGGCGCCTTCACCCGCGATTACGTCACCGAATTCAATCGCCTTCAGCAAATGCGCATGGGGCCCTTGTCCCAGGATGAATGGCCGGATCTCTACCATCGGGTGACCGACCTCGAGCTCGCCTTGAGCCATATCGAGGACGAAGGACTCCGGCAAGCCCATGCGGACATGAAGCGCGAGCTCGACCGCGATTTCGGCCGGTTCATCGAAAAACGGTATCCGAGCTGGATCCAGGATCCCAAGTCTCGCCCCGTCATGTCGCCCGATATTCTCTCCCGCTACGTGGTGCCCCATCTGGATCCGGGGCACACCGTCTATTTGATCATCATCGACTGCATGCGCCTCGATCAGTGGCTGGCCATTCAGCATCACCTCGCCGCTCATTTCCGCATCGACCTCGATCTTTACTACAGCATTCTTCCCAGCGCGTCGTCCTACTCGCGAAACGCGCTCTTTTCCGGAGTCCTTCCCGCCGAGATGGCCAAACGCCATCCGGACTGGTGGCTCGAGCGCGCGCAGGGTGGGGGGAAAAATCGCTACGAATCCGAGTTCCTGGGGGCGCAACTCGCTCGGCTCGGGAAAGGCGACCTGCGGTTCAAGTATCTGCGCATTCACGACGAGGAGGGGGAGCAGAACCTCCGGCGCGAGATCAACACCTATTCCGGAATTCCGCTCGTCGCCATGGTGTTCGGTTTCCTCGATCAAATCACCCACGGCCGGGCGGAGTCGAGTGTGCTTCGCGAGCTGGCCCCCACCGAGAGCGCGTTTCGCGACATCCTGGAATCATGGTTCCAGCACTCCGCTCTCTTCGAAGTGTTGCGTAAGACGGCCTCGCAAAACGCGACCGTGATCCTGACCAGCTACCATGGCGCCATTCAGGCCCGTCACTCCACGCTGGTGCACGGCAACCGCGACACGTCCACGAACCTTCGCTACAAGCACGGAGCGAATCTCCGCGCGGAGGACAAGGA
>Ga0114129_10000176_pt1 | contig 70596 bp, 30 predicted proteins | sample RhiMetdeltSRZDD1_FD_80071 | JGI IMG/M metagenome (GOLD analysis project Ga0114129, IMG submission 80071) | Populus rhizosphere microbial communities from Tennessee, USA - Rhizosphere MetaG P. deltoides SRZDD1 (version 2) (version 2) | ecosystem: Host-associated > Plants > Roots > Rhizosphere >...
CGGGTGCTACCATACGCGCGAGAACGGCCATGGCGAGCGAACAACGCTCGGTCCTGCGCGAAGGCATCGTTGCCGGCCTCATCGGCGCCGCCGTCGTCGCCGCGTGGTTCTTCGCGTACGACCTCGCACGCGGCGAGCCGTTCGCCACGCCCGGCCTGCTCGGTGCGTTCGTCTTCTACGGCATCAAGACGCCGGTCGGTGTCGCGCCCGCGCTCGGCCCCATCCTCGGCTACACCGTGCTGCATGGCCTGGCGTTCATCGCCTTCGGCGTCATCGCGGCGAGCCTCATGGCCATGAGCGAGCGCGAGCCCGAGCTCTTCATCGGGTTCATCATTCTGTTCGCCTGCTTCGAGGCGTTCTTCTTCGCCATGGTGCAGGTCTTCGGTCTCTCGAAGACGGGCGAGCTGACCTGGTGGTCGGTGCTCGTCGGCAATCTGCTCGCCTCGGTAGCCATGCTCTGGTACTTCTTCCGCGCGCATCGCGCGCTGCCCAAGAGCCTCGTCGGCTCGTGGGGAGAGGTGCTCGGCGAGGGCGTGCTGGCAGGCCTGATCGGCGCCGCCGTCGTCGCGCTCTGGTTCTTCGCCATCGACGCCATTCACGGCGAGATGCTCCGCACCCCGAAGCTGCTCGGGAGCGCGCTGCTGCGTCAGCAGACGCCGACGGCGGCGGTGCTGTCCTACACCGTCGTTCACGGCATCGCGTTCGTGCTGTTCGGCATCATCGGCGCATTTCTCATCGCGGGCGCCGAGCGACAGCCGATGCTGATCTTCGCGCTGGTGATCCTGTTCACCTCGTTCGAGATCTTCTTCTTCGGCCTCATCGTCATCGCGGCGTCGTGGATCATGGACGAGCTGGCGGGATGGACGGTCTTCGTCGGCAATCTCCTGGCGGCGGTGGCGATGCTCGCCTTCTACTTCCGCCGCCACCGCGGTCTGGCCCACCGGCTGGCCGCCGCGTGGGAATCGGAGGACTAGAGTCGTGCTGAACATCGACCATTTCATCGCGGAGTGTCGTGCCGCGCTCACCGAATCGTCTCCCGAGCTCCCCATCAAGGAGATTCTCGAACGCGCCGTCAGTGACCCGTCCGGCGTGGAAGCAGTAGTGGGCACGCCTCGCCGTGCGCTGATCGCGACCCTGCATCACGAACGGGATCTCACGATTCTGAACGTCGTGTGGGCGCCGGGGATGGCCGTGTACCCGCACGATCACCGCATGTGGGCGCTCATCGGGCTCTATGGCGGGCGTGAGGACAACACGTTTTATCGTCGCGTCGGAAACGGATTGCAGGTCGCGGGAGACAGGCGACTCGAGACCGCGGACACCACGCTGCTCGGAAAGTCGGTGATCCACGCCGTCACGAACCCGCTTCGCGTCTTCACCGGTGCGATTCATATCTATGGCGGCGACTTCTTCGGCACGCCGCGCAGCGATTGGGACCCGGACACGCTGCAGGAGCGACCGTACGACGTCGAGCGAACTCGGAAGCTGTTTGCGGATGCCAACGAACGATGGCTCGCCGACCTATCAAGGCGGTGATCTTCGACGCCTACGGTACGCTCGTGCGCAACGACGACCTCCGACTGATTCCCCGGCAAATCGTCGCCGACCACCGAGTGTCGGCGCCCGTCGATGACGTGCTCCAGCGCTGGATCGACCTCTATTGCGAGGCGACGCAGCAGGCGCACTTCCGCACGCTGCGAGAGATCGAGCGCGACATCCTCCGGTCGCTCCTGCGCGAGCTCGGTGTCGACGCCGACGAGTCGCCGTACGTCGACCTCTTCTTTCAGGTGACGACGAAGGTCGACCTCTATCCGGAGGCGGCCGAGGTCTTGCGCATGCTGCCGCCGATGCGCTCCGCGGTGCTGTCCAACGCCGATCACGAGCACCTGGCGGCGTGGGCGTTCACGCTGCCCGTGGAGTTCGTGCTGATCTCCGAGGCCGTGCGCGCGTACAAGCCCCATCCGTTGATGTTCCAGACGGCGCTCGAGCGATTCGGCCTGCCGGCCCACGAGGTGCTGCACGTCGGCGACAGCGAGGTGGACGACGTCGAGGGCGCGAAGGCTGCCGGTCTGCGCGTCGCCTGGGTCAACCGCGACGGCCGCCGACGCCGCGCGAGAGGGCCGGCGCCGGACTTCGAAATCCGTGATCTAAAGGAGCTGCTCGGCCTGCTCTAGTCGTGCGCTACCAGAGCGCTTCGGGCAATGGCAGGCCCGCGAGCGCGTCTGCCGGCAGCGGCGCCGGTGGCTTTACGCCGAGCCGATCTGCAAGGACATACAGCTGGCGCAGATGCTGGCCGGCGTGCCACGTCGTGCGCTCCAGCAGATCGTCGGCGGCCTGCGGACCGTAGTACGTCTGCACGGTGCGCTGATACTCGTCTGTACCCGCGCCCTCGAACCAACCGCTGAGTCGCGCACGTACCAGCGCGCCGTAACGCGCGACGTCACCGCCCGTCACCATCTCCTTGGGCGCGCGCTCTTCATACACCGATTCCGGCAGCTCGACGTGGTCCACCGCGTCGACGAAGCCCAGCGAGAGGCGGAACACATGGAACGCGAGATCGCGCAGCGTCCGCTTGCGCTCGGGCGGGATGTGATCCATCTGCTGCGCGTCGAAGCGCTCCGTCAGCTTCTGCGCCGACTCGAGCACGCGGTCCAGCCGCGAGGCTAGCTCGGCGGGCGTGAAACGGCGCGCCGCGCGATAGTCGACGCCGAGCAGCTTCGCGTACCCGTCTGGATTCCAGCCGTGGACGACGTGATCACCGAAGGCGACCCCGGGCGGCCGCGGAATACCGAGCCGCACCATCTCTTCGCGCGCGACGGCGTCCGCCTGGACGTCGATGGGGTCGAACTCGACCCCCCAAGACGAGAGCAGCTCCTTCGTCTTGGCGCAGGAGGATCAGCCTGGCCGGGTGTACAGACGTGCTTTCATCGCCTGTCACTATACCCTGGGCGTTCGACCTCGTGGTGCCCGACGCGCTGCCCCCTGACCGGCTCTTGGCGATCGCCACGCGCTGAGCGCGCGGTCGGCGGCGGGCCGGCTGGCGTCGCACGCGAGACGCCGGGACGTTCCCGCGGGAACGCGCGCGCCAACTTCCAGCCACGGCGGACGCTCCGCTAAATCGCCGCCGACGTTCCCGCGGGAACGTCGTTCGCCTGTCGGCGCCGATAGAGCGCCCGCCGCGTCGAATCCGGCGATCACCGCCCCTGAAACGGCGGCGGCGACTTCTTGTTGGCGAACGCGGTCACCCCGGCCCTGAAGTCCTCGGTGCGCCCGGAGTTGGCGATGGCCTGAGCCTCCAGCTCCATCTGCGTCTCCAGGCTCTCCCACGTCGACTGATGGAACAGCCGCTTCGCCGCACCGAACGCCTTCGAGGGCCCCTGCGCCAGCTCCCGGGACAGCGCTTCAACGGCGCTCTTGAGCTCCGCGTCCGGCACCACCCGCGTGACCAATCCCCAGTCGAGCGCCTCGCGGGCCGTCAGCACGCGGTTGGTGAAATAGAGCTCCATGGCGCGGCGCAGACCCACGAGCCGCGGCAGAAAGTATGACGAGGAGCCGTCGGGGGTCGCCGCGATCTTCGAATACGCCATCGTCAGCTTCGCGGATTCCGCCGCGACGACGAGGTCGCCGGACAGCGCCAGGCTCAGACCGCCACCGGCGGCGACGCCGTTGATCGCCATGACGACTGGCTTGTCGCTGCGGCAGAAGCGCGAGATCGCGCCGTGCAGATACGTCGTCAGCTCCTTGACGAGCGCGCCGATGCGCGGCAGGTTCTCCGCGAAATCGCGCACATCGCCGCCCGCGCAGAAGGACTTGCCGGCGCCGGTGATGACGACGCAGCGCACGTCGGGATCCTCGTCCAGCTCGATGGACGCCGCGAAGAGCTCGCGCCCGAGCCCGAGGTTGAGCGCGTTGTAGGCGTCGGGCCGGTTGAGCGTAATGGTCGCGACTTGCGCGGAACGCTCGACGATCAGATGTTGAAAGGCCATCGGTTGTCCTCCGCTGGCGCGGGCGGGGCATTGCGCGCCGCCTCGGCCAGGGCATCGAGGATCTCGTGGATCTGCAGCGGCTTCACGAGGACGACGTCCACCCCGTGGGCGCGGCGCTCTTCCGGCGACAGCTCGACGCCGAAGCCCGTGATGAGGAACACGGGCACGCGCGGCGCGATTTGCTTCACCGCGCGCGCGACCTGCCAGCCCGAAACGCGCGGCATCGCGAGATCGGTCAGCACGACGTCGAACGGCTCGGCGCGGAAGCGCGCGATGGCGTCGGCGCCACCGTCCACCACGGTGGCCCGATGGCCGGCGGACTCGATGGTGTCGGCGAGCATCGTGCGCACCGCCTCTTCGTCGTCCACCACGAGGCACCGCAGCGGGCGCACGGGGCCCGGCGCCGCACGCGGCGCCGGCGCCGCCGGCGGCTCGACGGTGGCCGCGGACGGAAACGAGAGCGTGAAGGTCGAGCCTCGGCCTTCCTCGCTGTCGACCGTCACGGAGCCACCGTGCCGCGAGGCGATCCCGTACGTCATCGAGAGTCCAAGGCCGGTGCCCTTGGGCCCCTTGGTCGTGAAGAACGGGTCGAAGATATTGTCCCGCACGTCGCGCGGAATCCCGACCCCCGTATCCGCCACGAGCACGTCGACGTGCTCCTCCGTGGAGCGCGTGGTCAAAGTGAGCGTGCCACCGTTCGGCATGGCGTCGACGGCGTTGAGGATCAGGTTCGTCAACGCCTCGCGCAGCTCGGAGGCGTCGCCGAGGATCGGCGGCACTGGATCGAGCTGCGTGCGCACCTCGATGACGATCCCGCGGCTCACCGGCTCCTCGCGCCACCGCGATTGGGTGATGTCGAGCGCGTCGCGCACGATCTGAGTCAGGTCGAGCGGCACCATCGGCTGGTCGCGCCGGATGCGCGTGAACTCCTGCAGTCGGCGCACCGTCTGCGCGCCGTCGAGCGCGGAGCGCTCGATCACCCGCAGCCACTGCAGCTGCTGCGGATCCTGAACGCGGCGCATCAGCAGCTGCGCGCGGCCCAGCACCGAGGCAAGCAGGTTGTTGAAGTCGTGCGCCACGCCGGAGGCCATCTCACCGAGCGCGCGCAGCTTCTCGGTGCGCACGAGCTGATCCTGGGCGGCGGCGAGCTCGCCGTACGCGCGCGACCGTTCCTCGAACAGGCGGACGCTGCGCAGCGCGAGCGCGGCCAGGTGCGCGATGTTGACCAGCAGTCGCTCGTCGGCTTCGCCGAACGGGCGCTCGCCGCCGCGCAGGACGATGAGCCCGAGCACCCGTTCGCCCGCCGTCATGGGCACCCCGAGCCAGTGGCGCAGGTGTGCCGAGCCCGCGATCGGTTCGACGCCGTTCCGCACGCACTCGGCGGCGTAGTCGTCGGTGCGCAGCGGCCGGCTGGTCGCGAGCACGACGGACATCAGCCCGATGTCGCCGATTGGATAGCGGCGCGGCTCGTGCGGATCGTCGGCGCCCTCGGTGACGCGGAGCACGATCTCGAGCTCTTCGCGCTCGGCGTTGCAGAGGATCACGACCATGTTGCGCGCGTCCAGCACCCGGGCAACGTGGCGGCGCACGGCCTCCACGACCGCGCCGCGGTCGAGCTGGCCCGTGACCGCGCGCGAGAGATCGTGCAGCACCGACAGCTCCTCGAGGCGCTGCCGGTTCTCCTCGAACAGGCGGCCGTTCTCCAGCGCCACGCCGGCCTGGTTGGCGATGGCCTCCATCAATGCAATCTCGTCGTCCGAGAAGCGGCGCGCGGTCTGCCACCAGACGGCGGCGAAGGCCCCGATCATCCGGTCTTTGACGATGACCGGCACGAACAGCTGGGTGCGATGCGGCCCGCGCTCGCGCACGATCGGCGGCAACCGAGAATCATTGGCGGCGTCGCTCGTGTAGACCGGCCGCTTCGTGCGCGCACCCTGCGCGTAGAAGTCGTCCTTGAGGAGCGACAGGCGCAGGTCGCGGAAGGCGGTGAGCTGCGCCGGCGGGACGTGATAACCGGCCACGGGCTCCAACCACTCGCCGTCGGCGTCCACCAGCCACGCGCCGACGCAATCGGCGCCCAGCGTCTTGGCGACGGCGCGCAGGAAATGGCGCAGCTGCGCCTGGACGTCCAGCGTGGAGGATAGCGCTCGGCTCGCCGACAGGAGCGTCTGAGTCTCCGCCAGCTTCCGCTGCGTCTGCCGCGCCAGCTCGCTGTTCTCCATCGCGAGCCCGACTTGTGCCGCGATGCCCTCGACCAGCCGGACCTCCGCCGGGTCGAAGAGCCGTCCCGTTTGCCACCACACCAGGAACAGGCCGCCGACCGGCTCGCCGTGCGCGAGCGTCGGCACGAAGAGCACTGAGTGCGGCGGCAGCGCCGCCTGCCACGACTGATCGAAGCGCGGATCGTAGTGTGGATCGGCGCTGGCCGCGGCTCGTCCGGCGCGCCAGGCATCTCGCAGCCACGGAAAGCGGTCGAACACGATCGGCCGCTCCGAAAAGAAGCGCAGCAGCTCCTTCGGCACGTGGTAGCCGCCGACTGCGATCAGCCGCTCCTTGCGCTCGTCGACGAGGTACGCGCCCACCGTGTCGGCGCCGAACGCGCGCGCGACCTCCGCTGCGAGCCGCCGCATGAGATCGTTGCCGGCGTCCGGCTGGGAGAGCACGCGGCCCACCTCGAGCAGCGTCGTCGTCTCGCGCAAGCGCTCCTGGGCCTCGACGAAGAGCCGCGTGTTTTCCAGCGCGAGCACGATCTGGCCGACCACCGCGGTCGCCAGGTCCACCTGCCACGGCGCGAACGGCCGGGCGCGGTCGCAGTAATCGAGCGTGACGACGCCGATGACGTCGTCCTGCCGCACCATCGGCACCGTCATGTACGCCTTGAGGCCGAACGCGGCCACCCATTCCGGAGGCGTCAGCGCAGGGTCGCTTGCGTCCTCGACGATCACGGGCCGGCGCGTCGCGATCGCGCGCGCGTTGACCGCGACGTCGCGAGGAGGCCGGTTGGCGTCGGTGAGGAAGTGATCCCACATGGCGGGCATCTTGCGCCCGTCCGCGAACTGCGACATCAGCGGAACCACGCGGTCGCCTTCCCAGCGCTCGATGGAGCAGCGGTCGACGCCGCACACCTGGGCGACCTTCACGGCCAGGCGCTTCAGCATCTGCCGTGCGTCGAGGGTGGAATTGAGGATCTCCGCCACCTCGAGCAGCGCGCGTGTCTGCGTGAGCCGGCGGGTGGTCTCCGAGTAGAGCCGTGCGTTCTCGAGGGCGACGGCCGCCTGCGCGGCCAGCGAGCCCATGAGCGAGGTGGTCTCCGGTGTCTCGCGCCACGACGTCGCGCGGTGCACCGCGAAGGCGCCGAGCACGCGCTCGCCGATCATGATGGGATAGGCGGTGAACGACGCGAGCCCGGCGCGCACCAGCTCGGCCGCATCGATCATGCGCGAATCCGTGGCGACGTCGGTCCACAGAATCGGCGTGCGGTGGGCGACGACCCAGCCGACGGCGCCCTCGCCCGGTGCGAGCTCCTGGTGCAGCTCGGGGGCGAGCGCGGCGGCGTGCCCGTGCGTCAACGCGCGGCGTAGTCGGCCTGTGGATTCATCCAGGCTCCAGACGCTCACATACGGCGCATCGAAGAACTGCGAGATCGCCCGCGCGAGGTTCGCGAGCACCTCGTCCGGCTCGAGTGAGGACGACACCAGCCGATTGACCTCTTCGAGCGCCCGCAATCGCTCGGCGTAGCGCCGGGCCTCGGCATAGAGCCGCGCATTCTCAAGCGCGGTGGCCGAGTGCGCCGCAAGGCTCTGGAGCAGCGCGAGGTCCTCGACATCGAACGGCAGGGCGTCGGCGCCCGTGCGGCTCATCGTGAGGACTCCCAGCGGGCGGTCGCGCAGGACGACGGGCTGCATGATGACGCAGCGGAGACCCCGGGCCACATACCGAGGCATGGCGTGGGCTGAGCGCGCGTAGTCATTGGTGATGATGCCCCGGCGCTCGTTGATCGCGACACCCGCCAGGCCCTCGCCGCGCCCGAACCGCTCGCCGGTCAGCTCCTGGCCCGTCCACGCGCGCGGAATGAGCGTGCCATCCTCCTCGAGCGTCCACAGGGCGCCGGCGGCCTTGAAGAAGTCGGTCGCGCGCTCGACGATCAGCGCCGGCAGTCGCTCCGCATCGAGCACGGCGGCGAGCTCGCGCTCCATTTCCGCGAGCGCGGCGAGATGCTGTCGGCGCGAGCGCTCGCCCGAGAATAGTCGCGCGTTCTCCAGCGCCAGCGTGGCCTGGTCGGCGAAGGCCTGGAGCAGCGCAGCCTCGGCATCGGTGAACACGCGGCCGCGCATGTCGGCCACGCCGAGCGCACCGATGATCACGCCCTTGGCGCGCATCGGCACCGCCAGCACGGCGACGATGCCAGCGGCGTGCAGCGCTTGGGCCAGATCGTCCGACATCCGCGTCGCGCCGTCGGCAAGCGCGTCCGGCGTCATGACGGCGCGGCCCTCGGCGACGGCACGGCCCATGATCCCGAAGCCGGGCGGCAGCACGTGGCCGGCGGCGAGCTGCTCCGGCATTCGGCCGCCGCGTGCGAGCGTGGTGAGCGAGCCATCCGGCTGCAGCAGGCGCACGATTGAGGCGTGGGCGTGGAACAGCGGCACCACGCTGTCCACCGTCCGTTGTGCGACCTCGGAGACGTCGAGCGACTCGGTCAGCGTGCGCGCCAGGCGCGCCAGCTCCTCGGCTTCCGCGCGCCGCTGCGCGGACTCGGCGTACAGGCGGGCGTTGGCCAGCGCGAGCGCCGCCTGGTCGGCGAACGTTTGGGCCAGACGCGCGTCCGCATCGGTGAAGACGCGCCCGCGCTCGCCGCTGACGGTGAGCACGCCGACCACGACGTCGTTGACGATGAGGGGCACGGCGATGGCCGAGTAGTGGCCGACGGCGGCGACCCACGCCCGGAGGGCATCCGTCTTCTCGATGTGAGGATCCTCGAAGACGTCCGGCGAGAACACGACGCGGCGGGACTCCGCCGCGAGCCCGGAGATGCCGACGCCGCGCGGCAGCACGGGCGCGCGCGGCACGTCGCCGGTGCGTCCGGTCGACGTCGCTACGGGGACGAGATCGCCGTTGGCGGGATCCACCCGAAACAGCGAGGCGGAGACCGACGAGAACAGACTGCGGACGCAGTCCGCGATGCGCTGGCTGACCACATCGGGATCGAGCGTGCCCGCGAACACACGCGAGAGATCGGCCAACGCCCGCATCCGATCGGTTTGCTCGGACGCCTCGTGCACGAGCCGCGCGTGCTCGATGGCGATGGCCGCCTGGCCCGCGAAGGCCTCCGCCAGCTCCTGGTCGCGCGCGCTGAAGCGCCGGCGCGCGCGGAAGCTCAGCACGCCGATCGTGCGGTCGCCCATCTTGAGCGGCACGCCCAGGAAGGTCGTGTAGCCGAACGCGCGGTCGGCGGCCAAGTGCTCGGCGATGATGTGCGGAGACGCCGTGATGTCGTCGAGGATCAGCGACTGCCCGGTGGAAAACACTTTGCCACTGAGACTCTCGTTGAGTCCGATGCGCGCACGCTTCATGGTCTCGCGCGCGGTGCCCGCCAGCCCGGCCACCACGAGCTCGTCGCCCTGACGCAGCCGGAAGCCGGCGTTGTCGACGTCGAGCAGTCGCGCGGCCTCCTCGGCGACGGAGGCGAGCAGGGCCTCGGTGGACATCATGGTTCCGATCTTCGTGTTGATGTCGAGGAGCGCCGCCACGTGCTCGCGACGCATCCTTTCGCTGTCGAACAGACGACCGTTCTCGATGGCGACGGCCGCCTGATTGCCGAGCGACGCGAACACCTCGAGCTCCTCCGCCGAGTACTCGTAACGCTCCCTGAGCCCGATGGCGAGCACGCCGAGGACGCGGTCGCCGATGAGCAGCGGAACCCCCGCGAACGCCGCCAGGCCGAGCGTTTCGAGCGGCTCGGTATTGAGCGGTCGCTGGTCCTTCGCCACATCGGCGATGGCGAGCGGCGCGCGCGTGGCCACCACGCGCCCGACGAGCCCCTCGCCGATCGGCATCTTCTCCGCGGCGTCGGTGAGGTCGGCGCCCGCACTGGCCCGCACCGACAGCGTGAGAGCGTCGTCGTCGACCAGCCAGAGTCGCGCCACGGTCGCATCGAACATCTCGCGGGCGCCATCCGTCACGCGCTGCAGGAGCTCGGCCTGCGGGACCGTCGCCGCCAGGCGCGCGGTGACGCGCGTGAGGATCTCGAGCCGTCGCGACTTCTGTCGCAGCTCGCCGATCAGCGCCGCGCGGCCGACCGCGAGCCCCAGCTGGTGCGCGGCCGCGCGCAGCAGCATCAGCTCGTCGGCGTCGAAGCGGCGGCGCTCACGCGAGACGAGCGCCATCACGCCCCACGTGACGCCCTGCACGGGAATCGGCAGCGCCAGCTGGGTGCGATAGCCTTCGGCGGCCACCGCCTCCTTCAGCGTCGCATTCTTGATTCGTGTGGGGTCGAGGTCCACCACCGAATGCTCCCCGGTGCGCGCCACCTGGCCGATGCGCGTGCGCTCCATGTCGCGCGCGCGGGACAATTCCATGTACCGCGGCGGGATGCCGTGGTGCGCGATCAGCACCAGCCGGCCGCTCGCGCGATCCACGCGATAGACCATGCCCACATTCATCCGCGCCACCGTGCACAGCACGTCCAGCGTCTGCGTCGCCGTCGACTCCAGCTCGTTTGCGTTGCCCACGGCGAGCGCGGTCGCATACAGGGCCTGCAGCTCGCGACGACCGCTCACAACGGTTGAGAACGGCGACGCCCCGGGCGCCCCGCCGACGGGCACGAGACTGGCCGTCGGCCGAACGGCCGCGGTGCCCGAAGCGGATCGACCGCGATGCGTGAGCAGGACGACGAGCAGCGCCGTGATCAGAATCGTCACGCCACCGCCCGCGCTGAGCGCACGCGCCGCGGCGCGCCGTTCGGCGACGGCGTCGGTGAACCTCACCGCGGCCCAGGCCACGTCGCCGCCGACCCGACCGACGTTGCCGAACCGCCACGGCTCGCCCGCGAGCATGCGCTCGCCGGCGGCCGTCGCCGCGGCCCAGCCCTCTGTCGGCGTGGCCGGTAGGGTGGAATAGCGGAGCGTGTCGCCGTTGACGACGATCAGGCCCGTGCCGCTGCCGAGCTGAGGATCGAGTCGGTCGACGTGCCGCCCGACGACGACCACGCCCGCGCCCGCTTCGCCGCCGATGGCGGCGATCGCGAGCAGATATGTACGGCGATCCACCGTGGCGAACGTCGCCCGCACCTTGGCGGGCGGACCGAACGCGGGAAGCGCCAGGGGCGGCGTCGGCGGGACTTGCAGGAGTGAGGCGCCGCCGATGTCCTGGACCACGACGACATCCGCGACGCGCTCGAGCGTCAGCGCGCGCAGGCGCGCGGCGCCGCGCGCGAGCGTGGGCCAATCCCCCTTGCGCGCGCCTTCCACCACCGCCGGATCCTGCGCCAGCAGCGTGGCCTCGCGCAGGAGGGCGGACTGTTGCTCGTGCGCGGCGCTGGCGACGCGCTCGACGATGACATCGATGAGCGCGTCGTGCCGCGCGTCGATCTGCCGCAGGAGCAACACAGCGCCGCCGGCCCAAATCCCCGCGACGCCGGCGATGGCGACGACGAGGAGCAGGAGCCGGCGGCCCCCGCTCAGCGGCGTTCCCCGACGCGGTGAATCTTCATGAGGTTCGTGGTGCCCGTGACCCACATCGGTGAGCCGGAGATGATCACGAGCACATCCTCGGCGCGCACGGTGCCGTCGCCGAGCAGCGTGGCCTCGATCTCCTCGACCATCTCGTCGGTGGTCTCCACCTTGCGGATGAGCCGCGAGGTCACGCCCCACGTGAGCGTCAGGCGCCGCTGCACGGACGTGAACGGCGTGAACGCGATGATCGGCGTCGCCGGGCGCTCGTGCGAGATGAGGCGCGCGGAGAATCCCGACTGGGTGAACGCCACGATGGCGCGCGCGTCGAGCGCGCGCGCGGCGCTGGCGGCGGCATCCGAGACCGCTTCCGGAAATCCCACGGGCGCCCGGTTCTCGCGCCGGCGGCGCGTCGGCTCCTGGGTCAGGGCGGCCTGCTCCGCGCGCTCGGCGATTCGGGCCATGAACTCCACGGCTTCGGCCGGATATCGGCCTGAGGCCGTCTCCGCGGACAGCATGATGGCATCGGCGCCGTCGAAGATGGCCGCGGTGACGTCGGCGACTTCCGCGCGCGTGGGTCGCATGTGCGTCACCATCGACTCGAGCATCTGCGTCGCGACAATGACGGGCACCTTGGCGGCGTGCGCCTGTCGGATGATCTCTTTCTGGATGTGCGGCACGTCCTCGAGCGGGACGTCGACCCCCAGATCGCCGCGCGCGACCATCACCGCATCGACGGCGCGGACGACGGCCGGCAGGCTGTCGAGCACCTCGTGACGCTCTAGCTTGGCGACGAGCGGGATGTCGGAGCCCTGCCCGTCGAGGAATCGGCGCACCTCGCGGACGTCGTCGGCGCTACGGACGAACGACACGGCGACGAAATCCACGCCTTGCTCGATCCCGAATTTGAGATCCTCGACATCCTTGTCGGTCAGGCACGAGGCGGGCAGATCGACGTGCGGCAGCGAGATGCCCTTGTGGTCGCTGATCCGCCCGCCGGCGACGACGACGCAGCGCACCTCCGCCGACGTCGTCGCCTCCACGCGCAGCTGGATCATGCCGTCGTCCATCCAGATCTCGTCGCCGGACTTCACGCGGCCGAGATATTCCGGCGGCGAGACGAAAACGCGCTCGTTGCTGCCGACGCAAGGCGTCCGACACAGCGTGAACGGCCGTCCGGCCTCGAGGTCAACGCGCCGGCCGCCGCCCTCGCCGAACGTGCCGAGGCGGATCTTCGGGCCCTGCAGATCTTGAAGAATGGCGACCGGACGGTTCCATCGCGTCTCGGCGTCCCGGATCCGGCGGATGACCTCGGCGTGCTCGGCGTGCGTGCCGTGCGAGAAGTTGAGCCGCGCGACGTCCATGCCGGCCGCCGCCAGCCGGTCGAGCTGATCGACGGTGCAGGACGCGGGTCCGATGGTGCAGACGATCTTCGTGCGCCGCATCGCGCGCTACCCGGCGCGCCGCGCGGCCAGCGCGGCACGCAGGAACTGACCCGTGTAGGACTTGTCGGCCTGGCGTGCGAGCGCCTCCGGCGTGCCGGTGGCGACCACGCGACCGCCGTCGTCGCCGCCCTCGGGACCGAGATCGATGACCCAGTCGGCCGTTTTGATGACGTCCAGATTGTGCTCGATGATCACCACGGTGTTGCCCTGATCGACGAGCCGATTCAGCACCTCGAGCAGCTTTTCGATATCGGCGAAGTGCAGTCCGGTCGTCGGCTCGTCGAGGATGTAGAGTGTTCGTCCCGTCGCTCGCCGTGAGAGCTCGGTCGCCAGCTTCACCCGCTGCGCTTCGCCGCCGGATAGCGTCGTGGCAGATTGGCCGAGGCGGATGTAATCGAGGCCGACGTCGTGCAACGTCTGCAGCTTCTGCTTGATGACGGGCACGGCGTCGAAGAACTCGAGCGCCTGATGCACGGTCATGTCGAGCACTTCGGCGATGCTCTTGGCTTTATAGTGGACGTCCAGCGTCTCCCGGTTGTAGCGCTTGCCCTTGCACACGTCGCAGGTCACGTAGACGTCGGGCAGGAAGTGCATCTCGATCTTCACGAGGCCGTCGCCCTGGCACGCCTCGCAGCGCCCGCCCTTGACGTTGAACGAGAAGCGTCCCGGCTGATAGCCGCGCATCCGCGCCTCTTGGGTCCGCGCGAACAGCGCGCGGATGAACGCGAACACGCCGGTGTAGGTTGCCGGATTGCTCCGGGGCGTCCGGCCGATGGGCGACTGGTCGATGTCGACGACCTTGTCGATGTGCTGCGCGCCCTCGATGCGCGTATGCGCGCCGGGCCGGTCCTGCGCACGGTGGAGCATCTGCGCCAGCGCGCGATACAAGATGTCGTTCACGAGCGTCGACTTGCCCGAGCCCGACACGCCGGTCACGCACGTGAACGTGCCGAGCGGGATCGTCACCGGCTGGCCCTTGAGGTTGTGCTCGCGCGGCTCGTGGATGATCAGCGCATTGCCGGTGCCCTTGCGGCGCGTCTCGGGCACGTGGATGGCCCGCTTGCCCGACAGGAACCGGCCGGTGAGCGACTGCTCGTTGGCGATGATCTCGTCGGGCGTCCCGATGGCGACGACGTGGCCGCCCAGCTCTCCAGCGCCAGGCCCGAGATCGACGACGTAGTCGGCGGAGCGGATGGTTTCCTCGTCGTGCTCGACGACCAGCACGGTGTTGCCGAGATCGCGCAGCCGTTTCAGCGTGTCGAGCAGCCGCCGGTTGTCACGCTGGTGCAGCCCGATCGAGGGCTCGTCCAATATATAAAGGACGCCGACGAGGCTCGAGCCGATTTGCGTGGCCAGGCGGATGCGCTGCCCCTCGCCGCCGGACAGCGTCCCCGCCGGCCGGTCCAGCGTCAGGTACTCGAGCCCCACGTTGGCGAGAAAGCCGAGGCGCTCACGAATCTCCTTGAGCACGCGCCGCGCAATGGCCGCCTCACGCTCGCCGAGCTTCAGCGTGGAGAAAAACGTCGCAGCATCCTTGATGGTGAGCCGCACGACGTCGGCGATCGACTTGTCCGCGATCTGGAGTCCGAGCGACTCCCGGCGCAGCCGGGATCCCTGGCACACCGGACACCGCCGCTCGGCCATGAACGTCTCGACCTCGCGCCGCGCGTCTTCCGATTCGGTCTCGCGATAGCGACGCTCGAGCAGCTTGACGACACCCTCGAAGCCGCCGTCTCGGTCGCCGTACAAGATGACGTCCCTGATCGGCTTCTTGAGCTTTGCCCACGGCTCCTCGAGCGAGAACTTGTAGCGCTTGGCGAGTACAGCCAGTGTCTGCTTGAAGTAGGCGCTCTCGCGGCCCGCCCACGGCGCCAGCGCGCCGGCTTTGAGCGAGCGATTGACATTCGGCACCAGCCGCTCGGGATCGATCTCGAAGCGCGTGCCGATGCCGCCGCACTCCGGACAGGCGCCATACGGGTTGTTGAAGGAGAACATGCGCGGCGACACCTCGGGGAACGAGATGCCGCAGTCAGCGCACGCGAGGCGCTCGGAGAAAAGCATGGGGGCGGAGGGAAGGTTGTGCGACCCCCTTGACTGTTTTGCTGGGGGGACCGTACCGCTCCATTGTGCTGGGGGGACCGTACCGCTCCCCCCAGACCCCCCCGGTCGCGTGGCGGCCTCACCATCGCCCGCGGCCACCGTTTCGACTTGGACGATGCCGTCGGCGAGGCGGAGTGCAGTCTCTAATGAGTCGGCCAGTCGAGCGCCGAGGCCATCTTTGACGACGAGCCGATCGACGACGACCTCGATGGTGTGCTTGCGCTTCTTGTCGAGATCGATCTCTTCGCCGAGCTCGCGCACGACACCGTTGACGCGCACACGCGAGAACCCCTGACGCTGCAGATCGAAGAAGAGCTTCTTGTACTCGCCCTTCCGGCCGCGCACGACCGGCGCCAGCACCAGCAGCCGCGTGCCCGCGGGCTGCAGCAGCACGCGATCGACCATCTGCTGCACGGTTTGCGCGGAGATCACCTTGCCGCACTCGGGGCAGTGCGGGACACCGACCCGCGCGAACAGCACGCGCAGGTAATCGTAGATCTCGGTCACCGTGCCGACCGTCGAGCGCGGGTTCTTGCTCGTCGTCTTCTGCTCGATCGAGATCGCGGGCGACAGTCCCTCGATCGAGTCGACCTCGGGCTTCTCCATCTGCTCGAGGAACTGGCGCGCGTAAGCGGACAGCGACTCGACGTAACGGCGCTGGCCCTCGGCGTAGATGGTGTCGAACGCCAGCGAGGACTTGCCGGAGCCGGACAGGCCTGTCAGGACGACCAGCTGATCCCGGGGAAGCTCGACGTCGATGTTCTTGAGGTTGTGTTCGCGGGCACCACGGACGACGATCCGATCACTGGCCATGGATCACCATTATGGTGGTCCGGTGGGCTGGTTGCCAACCCTCAGCGGGCCGCCGGCGCCTCGCGTCGTAAAACTTTCACGATCACCCAGGCCGCCGGCGCCGCCGCAAGCACCGGCGCCTCGCGCAGCGCGGCCAGCACCGGGGGCAACCGTGCCCCGAACGCAGTCACTCCGATGAAGACGGCCGCGCCGATCAGGCCGCCGGCGGCCGACGCGGGCCACGAGGCGATGCGAGCGCCGTCGGCGCCGGCAAGCCGCGGCGCGGCGATCGCGCCGCCCGCGAGCGCCAGACCCGCCGCGAGCGGTGTCCACGGCGCCACGCTCGGAACCGCGCCGCCGACGGCCGCCGCCACGATGACGGCGCTCCACAATCCCGGCCACCGCGCGCCGCCGGCTTCCACGATGGGTTGTCGAAGCGCGTCGGCCGCCGCGACGAACAACGCGAGCAGCCCGAGCGTCACGAGGCCGATCAGCATGGCCGGCGACACCCCGTGCCCCGGCAGTGCCGCCGCGCGCGAGAGCGACAGCACCGCCTCAGCCGGTGACCCGGCGAGTCCTGCCTCGGGCGCGAGCAACGTCGCATACGCGCCCCACGATGCCGCGACGGCAGCGATCGCCAGCGCGATGGCGGACGCAGCGCTCAGCCGTTTCGCAGCAGAAGGGACGAGCGCGCACGCGCCGAGTGTGACGGTCACCACCAGCGCCAGCGCATGAACCCACGACGCACGCGAGGCGGCATCCCCCCACGCGGCGCCGGACGGCGGAGCTCCGGGAACTCGCTTGCCGGGCTCGAAGCGTAGCCGGCTACCCGGCTCCGCGGTGAGCGTGTCGCCGGGGCGGATGCTGAGCGCGTCGCCGGCGGCCAGACGCCAGTCGCGGACGACGGGCCGCTCGCCGTCGGTTTCGACGACGCGGAATGTGCCGGGCGTCACCGCAACAACGCGATGCCCTTCGTGAAACGCCAGAGTGGTGCCGCGCACGAAGCGCTCACCCGCCGCGACCCACGGGCTGCCTTCACCGAACACGAGGGCCGGCCGCGCGGCGGCATCTCGCCACGCCGCCCAGGGCGCACGCTGGAGCGCCGCACCAGCGGTGATGAGCACGACCAACAGCGCGGCAGCGCCGAGCGCGACGGCGGCGGTTCGCCAGCGCGCCGCGTGCGGCATCAGCGTGGCGAGCAGCGCCAGCGCGGCGGCCGCCAGGCACGCCTGCCAGCGGCGCGCGCCGAGCAGCGCCGCCGCGTCGGCGACCACGGCGAGATGCGCCCAGAGCAGCAGCGCCGCGACGGCGAGCGCGATGGTGAGCGTGATCGGATGGCGGGCCGCGGGCGCGCACGGCGGCTGAACGAGCGCGAGCAGTGGCGACACTGCGACGGCGAGCACCAGCGTCGGCGCAGCGGCCGCGCCCCCAGCAACAGCCGCGATCATGATGGCGACGAGCGCCGGCCCCGGCCAGGCCGCGAGGGCGCGCAGCAGTGTCATCGAAAGATGCGCGACAGCGCGATGACGAGGACAGCGGCGAGCGGGCCGACGCACGCCACGTACCACCAGAGCAGCGTGATTCCGGCGACGCGCACGCTGGCCGGCGAGCCCGGCAGCGCGGTCGCCAGCGGCGGCACGGCAAGAAGCAGAACCAGCACGACCACCGCGATCCGGCGTGCGCGCTCCGCCATCGGCACGGGGGATTATCGCACAGCGTCGCATGCGAATCGGTATGCTGAACCGTGGCATCCCAATCACACATTCTCGACGGGAGCGAGCGAGCGCATGACTGACCCGATCCGAAGCGTCCTGGTGATCGTCGCCCACCCCGACGACTGCGAATTCGGCGCAGGCGGCACGGTGGCGAAGTTCGTGAAGGAAGGCAAAGACGTCGCCCTCGTCGTCGTGACCAACGGCGACAAGGGCTCCAGCGACCGGACGATGACGTCACCGCGGCTCGCCGCCATCCGCGCCGAGGAGCAGCGCAACGCCTCACGCGCGCTTGGCGTCGAGCAGGTCACGTTTCTCGGCTATCCCGACGGCGAAGTGGAAGACACGCGAGCGCTCCGTCTGGACGTCGCGCGTGAGATCCGGCGCCACCGGCCCGACCTCGTCGTCTGCCAGAATCCCCAGCGCACCTACAACCTCGGCGCCTCGCACCGCGATCACCGCACGGCCGGCGGCGTCGCGCTCGACTGCGTCTATCCGCTGTCGCGCGACCATCTCGCCTTCCCCGAGCTGATGCCGCAATACGAGCCCCACAAGACGCGCGAGGTCTACGTGATGCAGTGGCAGAACCCTCACGTCGTGGTGGATATCAGCGACGTCATGGACTTGAAGATCAAGGCCCTGGCCTGTCACGCGAGTCAGTTCAAAGACTTCGCGGCGGTCGAAAAGCGCGTGCGCGAGCGCGGCGCCGAGCTGGGCCGAGCGGCCGGCTATGCGTACGCCGAGGCGTTCGATCGCATCGTGATGTCGTGAGCCGTCGGGCATGAGACCCGGCTGGCTCGTCACGCTCAGCCTGCTCATCTCGGTCGCGGCGATCACGGTGTATTCGCAGCTCCTGCGCGTCCCCGCCGTCCGCAACAACCCCGAGGGCTACGTCGCCGCGTTCGCGATTGCGACCACGATCGCCGCGCTCGCCGTGGCGCTCGGACGGCGCTGGTACGGGTGGGCGACGCTGGCCGTCTCGCTCCTGTTGTTGCTCGGCAGCGCGACGTTCAACTTCGTTCTCGCGCGCATTCCCGAGGCGCACACGACGCTGCGCGTGCGCGAACGACCGGCGGCGTTCACACTGCCCGACGCCGACGGCCGGCCGGTCTCGCTCGCCGACTACCGCGGGCAAAAGCCCGTCGTCCTCGTCTTCTATCGCGGCTACTGGTGACCGTTCTGCGTCGCCGAGCTCCAAGGGCTTGGAGCTGCGTTGTCGGAAGCGGAGAAGGCCGGCGTCGAGATCATCGCCGTGTCGCCCGATCCGAACGCTCGCAGCCACGAGATGGCGCAGCGGCTGCACCTGAGCTATCGCTTCGTCGCCGACTCCGATCTCGCGGTGACGCGGCGCTACGGGCTGGTGCACGCGCGCGGCGGCGCGTCTGGCGAGGACGTCCCGATTCCGACGACGGTCGTGCTCGATCGCGACGGCGTCGTCCGCTGGCTGTGGATCAGCAATAATTTCCAGGTGCGCCCGGATCCCGAGGCGGTGCTCGCTGCGGTGCGCGGGCTGTGAGCCGCCTGACCGATCGACAGCTGAACGCTGCACGACTCGCCGCGACGCCGGTGCTCCTGCGCGAGATGACGCGCGATGCCGCCGGCGAGCTGGCGTGGACACCGCCCAAGCCCGGCGAGTGGTCGATCGGTGAAGTCGTCCGCCACCTGGTCGAAGGCGATCGCGACACGTTCTTGCCGCGGCTGCGCCGCATGCTCGCCGAATCGCGACCCGTCTTCGCCTCGGGCCGGCGCACCGAGGGCGACAACGCCGACCTCGCGACGCTGCTCGCCGCATTCACAGATGCGCGCCGGCAGGCCGTCGCATTGCTCGGCGCGCTCGACGAGGCCGGCTGGCGACGCGAGGGCGTGAGTCCCAGCCGCGGTCCGCTGACCGTGGAGACGTACGCGGCAACGATGGACGCGCACGACACGGAGCATCTGCGCCAGATCCAGGACGTTCGCGCGACGCTGGGCCTGACGCCGCGGCGCTGCGAGGCTCGCCTGGCGCTCTCGATGTCCGAGCTGCTCGACGTGCTCGTCGCCACGCCCGATCGTGTCGCCGAGCTGGCCGCCGGCCTCGATGCCCGCAGGCTGCGCGAGCGACCAGAGCCGGGCGAGTGGTCGATGAAGGAGGTGCTCGCACACCTCATGGAGCTCGAGAGCCGGCTCTTCCTGCCGCGCTTTCGGCTCATGGCGACGCAGGAGCACCCGCGCTTCGACGCCTTCGATCCGGTCGCGTGGGAGCGCGAGCGCGACCGGCGCGAGGGGCGCTTCGAGGACGACCTCGCGAGCTTCCGGCGCGCGCGTGCCGAGACGCTGGCGTATCTCGTGACGCTGCCGCCCGGCGCCGCCGAGCGCCCTGGCCTCTCGGGGCACTTCGGCCCGCTAACGCTGGGGCAGTACGCGACCCACGCCGCCGATCACGACCTCGAGCACCTCGCGCAGATGCGCGCGTGCCGCGCCGTGGTGACCGCTCGTGGCTGAGCTGCCGACCAGCGCGCGCCGCGTGGCCGAGGCGCTGACGGTCGCGGGCGTCACCACGACGATCGTCGTGTTCGAGCACGCGGTGCCGACGTCGGCCGCCGCGGCCGCCGCCGTGGGCTGCGACGTCGGTCAGATCGCCAAGTCGCTCGTGTTTCGTCTGCGCGACAGCGGGCGGCCGCTGCTCGTCATCGCGAGCGGAGCGAACCGCGTGGACGAGGCGAAAGTCGGCGCTCTCATCGGCGAGCCCATCGGCCGCGCCGACGCCGACTTCGTCCGGACGCATACGGGCTTCGCCATCGGGGGCGTGGCGCCTCTCGCGCATCCGTCGCCCATCACCACGCTGATCGACGAAGACCTGATGAAGTGGGAGGCGATCTGGGCGGCGGGCGGCCATCCGCACACGGTCTTTCGTGTCACACCGGAGGAACTCCGGCGCATCGCCGGCGGACGGGTCGCCGAAGTGCGAGCCGGAGGACGTCGCGGGGCTGGGGCCCCGCCGTCCGAGGCGAGCGAATCTAACAAGAGCTAAAGCGTAACGCAGCGCGCGGCGTCGAGCGGCGCGACGCCGCGATCGCGGTAGAATACGCCGAATGATCCGTCGCTCGGCGACGCGCCTCGCCTGCGTACTGCTGCTTTTGACGTCGACCGCGGCTGTCGTCCGCGCCGGCGTCACCACCCCGACCGCGTCGGAACTGCGCGCTGTTGTAGAAGCGCTCACCGCGCCGGAAATGCAAGGACGCCGCGCCGGTACGCCCGGTGGTGATCGCGCGACCGAGCGGATCGCGGCGTGGCTGGCCGCCGCCGGCCTGCGGCCCGGCGGCGACGGCGGGTCATTCTTACAATCGTTCAGCGTCGCCCCCGGCCGACGTCTTGGCTCGAGCAACGCGCTCGAGGTCAACGGACGGGCGCTCGCGGCCAGCATCGACTGGATGCCTCACGGTGGCTCGCGACTCGGCGAAGTCATCGCGCCGCTCGCGTTTCCCGATGACACCTGGGGCGGCGATCTCCGCGACAAGATCGTCGTCGCGCCAATGCGGGGCTCGCGGCTGGAGACGCTGATCCTGGCGCGCCAGCGTGGCGCCGTTGCGGTGTTGCTGATCGCCGACACGCTGCCGACGCTCGACGCGACGCCGGCCCCGGTCAGCCTCGTGTCGGGGTCGATCACGCGCAGCGCGGCGGACGCGCTCCGCGCGGCGGCGCCGGCAAGCGCGCGACTCGTCGTCGACCTGCTGCCCGCGGATGTACGGGCGGCGAACGTCGTTGGCGTGCTGCCCGGCACCGATTCCGCCCTCGCGTCGGAGACGATCGTGCTCGGCGCTCATTGGGACCACCTCGGCGCCTCGGGCGGCGCCATCTACTACGGGGCGGACGACAACGCGTCGGGCACCGCCGTGGTGGTCGGCCTCGCCCGCGCCTTCGCCGCCGCGGGGGGCGCGCGCCGCACGCTGATCTTCGTGCTGTTCGGCGCCGAGGAGCTCGGCCTCATCGGCTCCTCGCACTACGTGCAGCACGCCTCGCTGCCGCTCTCGCAAACGATCGCCATGCTGAACTTCGACATGGTCGGACGCATGCACGACAACAAGTTGAGTGTCGGCGGCGTCGATTCGGGCGACCGCCTGCGCGCCGCGACAGCCGACGCCGCGCGCGCCGCAGGCGTGCAGGCCGAGCTGAACGGCACGCCGTTTTCGCCGTCGGACCACAGCCGGTTCTATTCGGCCGGCACGCCGGTGCTGTTCTTCCACACCGGGAGTCACCCCGACTACCACCGCCCCAGCGACACCGTTGACCGGCTGAACGTCGACGGCATGGCGCGCGTGGCCGCGGTCGGCGCGTCCGTGGTCACGACGCTCGACGACGGTGCGCGCCCCGTGTACGCGAAGCTGTCGCGGCCGTCGCGCACGCGGAGCAACAGCCGCGGCACCGGCGCATTCCTGGGTGTCAGCGGTGACGGGGCGGGCGCCGACGGCGCGCGGCTCGGACATGTGATTCCCGGCAGCGCCGCGGAACGCGCGGGGCTGCGCGACGGCGACGTCCTCGTTCGCGTGGATGAAGTGGCCGTCGACGGCTTCGAGGCGTTGCGCCGTGTTATCGGCGCGCGGCGCCCCGGCGACACCGTTCGTCTGGTGTATCTGCGCGACGGTCGAGACCACGAGACCCAAGCGACGCTCGAGGGGAACCGACAATGAGCGACCCGAAGGGAGCAACCACGCTCGTCGATCTGTTGCGGCGCCGGATGGCCTTGACGCCCGACATCCAGTATTTCTCGCTGTTCGACGAAACGGTGACCTACGCGCAGCTCTGGAGCCGGAGCGCGCGCTACGCGGCTGGACTGGCCGCCGCGGGTCTACGGGGCGGCGACAAGGTGTGCCTGATCTACCCGACGTGCGCCGAATTCTTCTACACCTTCTTCGGCGCGCTGCGGCTGGGCGCGGTGCCGGTCCCGCTCTACCCGACGCTCGGCGTCGATGCGACCGCCGCCATCTTCCGTGACTCCGAGGCGGTCGCCGTGGCGACGATCGGCTGGTTCCGTGCCGGCGTCGACGCGAGCGTCGCGCTGGCGCCGAACATGCGCCAGGTGCTCGAGCCGAACGAGCTGGACTCCGACGGCACGACGCCGCCCGATCACGTCGCGCAGCCCGGTGATGTGTGTTTCCTGCAGTACACCTCGGGCTCGACGGGTCAGCCGCGCGGCGTCGTGCTGTCGCACGCGAACGTCGTCGAGACGACGAAGTTCATGGCCGTGGCCGCCGGGCTCGGCGCCGAGGATCGCGTGGTCTCGTGGCTGCCGCTCTATCACGACATGGGGCTCATCGGCTGCGCGCTGACGCCGCCGCTCACGGCGACGCCGATCTGGCTGCTGCCGCCCGACTTGCGAAATCCACGCCCGTGGCTCGAGACGATCACGAAGGTGCGCGCGACGTTCACCGTGTCGCCGGACTTCGGGTACCGGAACTGTGTTCGCAACGTACGCGACACGTCGGATTTCGACCTGTCGTCGCTGAAGGCCGCGCTCTCCGGCGCCGAGCCGGTTCGTTCCTCTACGATCAACGCGTTCGAGTCTCACTTCGGGCTGAAGAACGTGATCGCGCCGTGCTACGGACTTGCCGAGGCGACGCTGGCCGTCGCCATTTGCCAGCGCGGAATGGCGCCGCGCTACGACGCCTCCGGCCGATGGCTCTCCGTCGGGCTGCCCTGCCCAGGCGTATCGCTCCGCATCTCGGAGCCGATGCGCGAGGGCGGCCCCGTCGATCTCGTGGACGTGCCGCACGAGACCGAGGGCGAGATCTGCGTGAAGAGCCCGGGCGTGATGCAGGGCTACTACAACAATCCCGAGGCGACGGCCCGTGTGCTCACCGCGGACGGTTGGCTCCGCACAGGCGATCTCGGTTTCCTCGACGCCGAGAGCTATCTCTACGTCACCGGGCGGCTGAAGGACATCATCATCGTCGGCGGCAAGAACATCGTCCCCGCGGACGTCGAGGAGATCGTCGATCACGTGCCGGGTGTTCGTTATTCGGCGGCCGTCGGCGTCGACAGCGAGCGCGCCGGGACCCAACGTCTCTACGTCGTCGCCGAGCTGCGCGACGCCGCGGATCCGCCGACGACGGTTCGCGAGATCGTGCACCGTGTGCATCGCGGCCAGGGGCACCGCCCCGCGCGCGTCCTGCTCGTTCAGGCCTCCACGATCCCGAAGACATCCAGCGGAAAGATTCAGCGCTCCCGGCTGGTGCAGATGATCGAGGCCGGCGAGCTGACCGATCGCGTGATCGAATAGCAGCGCGGTGGCCTGACGCAGATGCTTGTCGGTTGTCATCTCCCGGTCTACGGAGCTGCGGCGACGCGCGAGACGCTTGTCGGCTTCGCGCGCCGCGCGGAGGCGCTCGGCTATGACTCGCTGTGGGCGAGCGATCACGTGGTGTTGCCGTGGCGCATCGCCTCGCGTTACCCGTACAACGCCACCGGCGATTTCCCGCTGCCGCCGGCGACCGACTTTCTGGAGCCGCTCACCGCGCTGGCGCTGATAGCCGGCGTTACCGAGCGCGTGTCGCTCGGTACCACCGTGCTCGTGCTACCGCATCGACACCCGCTGCTCGCGGCCAAAATGCTCGCAACCCTGGATCACCTTGCGCCGGGCCGCGTCATCCTCGGCGCGGGCGTCGGGTGGATGCGCGAGGAGATCGAGGCGCTCGGTGCGCCTTACGATCGGCGCGGCGCGTGGAGCGATGAGGCGATTCGCGTCATGCGCGTCTGCTGGCGCGAGGAGCGCGCCGCCCACACGGGCGAGTTTTTCCGCTTCGACGCGCTGGCGTGTCGGCCGGCGCCGGCCCGCGGCACGATCCCCATCTGGATCGGCGGCCACACGCCGCGCGCCCTGCGTCGCGTCGCCGAGCTCGGGGACGGCTGGCACGCGGCGTTCCCGACCGCGGCGGAGCTGAAGGACGGGCTCGCGCACCTGCGCGCGGCCTGCGCGAAAGCGAGGCGCGATCCCGAGACGCTGACGATCAGCGCGCGGCTCGGCCTGCCGGGCAAGAAGCCGAGCGCCGAGCTGCTGAGCGAGGTGAAAGCGCTGCGCGACCTCGGCGTCGGGCACGTGATCTTGGAGCCGGCCGCGCGCGATCTCGCGTCGATGACCTCGGCCATCGAGCGGTTTGCCGCCGAGGTGCGCGCGAAGCTCTAGATCGCCACGCCGAGCAGCCGCTTGGTGAGCAGCCCGAGCGTGTACGTCACGACGACGGCGAGCCCGGTGATGACGACGTTCAGCAGGATGCGCCGCCTGACGTCCATCCCCGAGATGAACGCGACGATCGCCGAGACGAGGACGATCATCGTGCCGCCGGTGAGGACGGTAGGCCAGACGGTGCGCGCGCCGAAGACGACCGGCAGCACCGGCACCGCGGCGCCGATGAAGTAGCCGATACCGACGACAGCTGCCGACGCCAGCGGGCTCTCGGCGACCTCGCTCGTCACGGTTTCGCCCAGGAAGCGTTTGCGCGCGTCCTCGGTCTCGCGCAGCTCCGCCTCCGAGCCGGCGCCGATGTAGGCGCCCGCGGCCATCGAGAGCGCGCCGGCGACACCGACAGTGAAGCCGGCCGTGATGACGGCCACCGAGCTCTCGAAGGCGGCGAAGAAGCCGCTCACGGCGCCGAGGATCTCGACGAGGCCGTCATTGAGGCCGAGGAAGACGTTGCGCACTTTCTCGGGATTGATCCGCCGCTCCGCCTCGCCGCTGACCACCTCGTCCTCGTGCTTGAACTCGTCTTCGAGCACCTCCCGCACGGCAGCGCCCAGCGGGCCATCGCCGTAACGCTTCCACACATCGAGGTACTTCTTGACGCCGTGCACCTCGATGGCTTCGAGGACGATGTGGATCGCCGAGCCGCCGAAGAGCCGGCACGCCGCGACGATCAGCGCGAGTCGGATCCGCCGGCCGGCGTCGAGGCGCGTAACGTGCTCCAGGCCGAAGAACTTCTGCCAGAACGCAACGTGACGGGTTTCGACGGGGATCAGCGCCTCGAGCACCCGCCGCAGGTCGCCCGGCGCGATCGCGTGGAGCTCGCGATAGAGCGAGAGATCGAAGATCTCGTCGAGGACGAGGCGGCGGCCGAGCCGCGCGTCGAGGCCGGTCGCCGCCATCGGGGCGTTAGAGCTTGCCGCCGCTCTTCTGCCAGTCCTCGAGGAACTTCTTGAGCCCGATGTCGGTCAGCGGATGCCTCATGAGCTGCTGCAGCACGTTGAACGGCATCGTGGCGACGTGGGCGCCGGCCTTGGCGGCGTCGATGACGTGCAGCGGGTTGCGGATCGACGCGGCGAGCACCTGCGTCTTGAAGCCCTGCACGCGATAGATCTCGCAGATGTCACGCACGAGGTCCATGCCGACGTGGCCGATGTCGTCGAGACGGCCGAGGAACGGGCTGATGTAGTAGGCGCCCGCCTTCGCCGACAGCAGCGCCTGCGTCGCCGAGAAGCAGAGCGTCTGGTTGACCCGGATGCCCTTGCCCGTGAGGTACTTCACGGCCTTCAGGCCGTCCTGGGTGAGCGGGCACTTCACGACCACGTTGGGGGCGATCTGCGCCAGCTCTTCGCCTTCCTTGATCATCCCTTCGAAGTCGGTGGCCACGACCTCGAGGCTGACGTCGCCGGGGACGACGCGGCAGATCTCCTCGACGAGAGGCCGGAATGGCTTCTTCTCCTTGGTCGCCAGCGTCGGGTTCGTCGTGACCCCATCGACGACACCGAGCGCGACGCCTTCCTTGATCTCGTTCACGTTGGCCGTGTCGAGAAAGATCTTCATGTCGCCCTCCTGTCGAGCGTCACGCGCGTTCCCGCGCGGACCTTCTTGAATACCGTGGCATCGCCGTTGACGCGCCCCACCACGTTGACGGGGCTCGCCGGCCGGATCTCGTCGCCGCGGCTGGCCGGCGTCGGTCCGAAGAAGATGCAGAACGCGTGGCCCGGCGGCCAGAACGCGAGATCACCGAGGGCCACGACCTCTTTCGCCGCATCGGCTTCCGTGCGCACGGGGATCCCGAAGTAGATTTCGTCGCCCCACGTGTCCGCCTTTGCTTCGATCGGGAGCGTCTCCCAGATCGCCACAGCCGTTTTGGAATCGTTCAGCTCGGCCGTCGCGACAACCTGTCCAGCGGTGATCCGAATCGAGCGGGCCATCGAGCCGAGCCTAGGCTCCGGCTCGGAGTGAAGTCAAGGTGTGACGGTCGGCATAAGCACGGAGCGTGGAAGAAACTTCAACGCGCGGCAGTATCTGACGCGCTCCGATCAGGACCGCCGGCCGGCGGGCGGCTCCGCGTTGATCGCCATGCCGATCACGCCGATCACCGCGCCGCCGTTGTCACGCAGCGGTTGTACCCTGATGAGGGCCTTTCGCACTTCGCCGCCAGGCAGGGTATACGGCACGTCAGCAACGTCGATCGTGGTCTCACGTTTCAACGCGGTGTCCAGCGCTGGTCGGAGCAGGCGCGCCATATCGCCCAGCGGGAGCGCAGCGAGATCGCGGCCGATCGCTTGGTCAGCCCGCACGCCCCACATCCACTCAGAGGGCCGATTCCAGGTCGTCACGACCCGAGCGCGGTCGGTGACGAAGACGCTCTGCTCCATGCTGTTGAGCAGCCCGAGGTGATAGGCGTCTACACGCTTGAGCTCGGCGGAGCGACCCTCGAGCTCGGCGTTGAGCGCGCCGAGCTCGGAGTTGGCGGCCTGCAGCTCCTCCACCGTGGTCTCGAGCTCCTCGTTAGTGGACTGCAGCTCCTCGTTCGTCGTCTCCAGCTCCTCGTTGGTGGACTGCAGCTCCTCGTTCGTCGTCTCCAGCTCCTCGTTCGTCGACTGCAGCTCCTCGATGGCGGTAGCGTGCTGTTCGGCGATCCGCGCCATCTGCTCCTTCAAGCGGGCATGCTCGGTCGCCTCGGTGGCATACACGAGGACGCCGATGAGTCGGTACGCCTCGAAGAGCGGAGCGATGGTCACGTCGGCGTGGATGACGTCGCCGTTGTGGCGCGTGAACGTGACGTCATCCATGCGGCTCACGGCGTGACGTGCCTTCACGTCCTCGATGCGCGCGCGGAGGCCTTCCACACGATAGCTGACGTCGAGATCTCGGAACTTGCGGGCGAGCGCGCCGGCCATCGGGATGTCGAACATCGTCTCGGCGGCGGGATTCCAGCTGAGGATCGTGTCGCTCATGTCGATGACCATGACCGCGGCCGGCAGCGCCTCGAGGGCGCGCTGCACGCGCGCCGCCGGCGCCGTGGCGTCGGCCCGCGCGGCCGCCGTGGCGTGCGGCACCGATCCCGCCTCCGGCAGCACGGCCGCCGCCTGACGCGCCGCCGACGGCATGCGGCGGAAGATGCGCCACTTGAGGTGGACGGGCGCGAACTGCCGTGAGCGCGCCAGCAGCGATTCGGAGCGGCCGAGGAACAGGTAGCCGTCCTCGCGGATCGAATAGTGGAACCGGTTCAGGATCCGCTCCTGCAGCTCGGCGGTGAAATAGATGAGCGCGTTGCGACAGACGAGAAGGTCGATGTGTGACAGCGGCGGCGCCTGTGTCAGGTTGTGGCTGCCGAAGATGCACCAGCGGCGGATGTCGCGGCGGACCCGATAGAGCTGACCGTCGCGGGTGAAATAGCGCTCCAGCAGTCGGTCGGGGACGTCCTTGAGCTGCTCCGCCCGATACAACGAATGGCGCGCCGCCGTGAGCGCCTCCTCGTCGACGTCCGTGCCGTAGATCTTGATGGAGTAGTTGTTGGCCGTCTCGCCGAGGTGCTCGGCCAGGAGCATCGCGATCGAATAGGGCTCGTCGCCGGACGAGCACCCGGCGCTCCAGATTCTGATGGTGCGTGTGTCTCCGACCTCATCGACAATTCGCGGAATGACGTCTTCCGCCAGCGCTTTCCAGGCGTCGGGATCGCGGAAGAAGCTCGTGACATTGATGAGGACCGTGTTGAAGAGGGCGACGTGCTCGTTCGGGTAGGCGTCGAGAAACTTCGAGTAGGCAGCGAAGGAGTCGAGGTGCACCTGCGCCATGCGCGCCCGGATGCGCCGCGCGAGCGAGGCTTCCTTGTACTCGCGGAAATCGAAGTTGTAGCGGGCGCTCAGCTTTTCCAGGAGCGTGCGGAAGTCGCCAACGAGCTCTTGAGAAACTTGTTCGACGGTGTCTTCGGTGCCGTCGCTCATGCGTCATTTCCGAGCGCGGGCACGACAAGGCTCGCCAGCGCGGGACCGATGTCCTCGAGCGGAAGCGTGAAATCGACGCAGTTCGTGGCGCGCGCCGCCGTGGGCATGCCGGTGTGGGCCGCCGTGCTCGGATCCTGCACGAGCGTGGTCCCGCCCTTAGCCTTGATCGCCCGGATCCCATCCGCGCCGTCGACGCCGGATCCGGAAAGGATCACGCCGATCGCGCGGTCTCCATACGTGTCGGCCACCGACTGGAAGAGCAGATCGATCGAGGGGCGGCTGAAGTGCACCTGCTTCGTGTCCGTCAGCACGAGGTGGCCTGCCCGCACGATCAGATGCATGTCCGGCTGGGCGATGTACATCGTGCCGCCGAGCATCTCTTCGTCCTGCGCGGCTTGCTTGACTCGCAGCCGGCACCGTCGCGCGAGCAGCGTCGCCAGCATGCTCTTGTGGCGTGGGTCCATGTGCTGAACGATCAGCACCGGGACGGGAAAGTCGGCGGGCAACGCGCCCGCGACGACATGCAGCGCTTCCACGCCGCCGGCGGATGCGCCGATGGCGACCACGTCGAACTGCGGCATGACGTCATGCCGCTCCGTGACCTGATGCCGGTCTTCCATGACTAGACGGCGCGCGAGTGCTTGTCGACGGCGTCGCTGCCGCCGGCACACTTGGGGCGACGGATCCGCAACGCAGACCTCGCGAGAAGCGTCGGAATGTGGACGACGACCCGCGAGGACCGCATGGTGCCGGCTAGGGTAGCACCATCCGCATCGTTACGCCGCGCGACGGTAATCCTTCAATGCGAGCTCGAGCGCGCCGGCGTCGGGGACGGTTGACCAGCCGACGCCTTCGACGGCAAGCGAGGCGGCGCACGTCGCCGCCTCGGCGGCTTCCCACGGATCGCCGTCGCGACGATACCGTGCGAGAAACGCCGCCGCGAAGACGTCGCCGGCGCCGGTCGCGTCGACGTCCATCGCGCGACGCGGGCGCACCTCGTAGCGATCGCCGTTGACATAGAGAAGCGCGCCGTGCGCGCCCGCCGTCACGACCGCGATCGGCACGCGCTGCACCCATTCGGTCATCGCCGCCTCCTGTCCACGCACGTCTTCCGCGCTGACGAACAACGCCTGCAGGCCGCGCAGCGTCTGCCGCGCGGCGTCCCAGCGCACGGTGCGCACGGCGCCGTCCCGGTGGAGTCCGCGCAGCCAGCCTTGAGCCGCCGCCGCGATCGAGGCGTCGCCAAAAGCCGCGACGAGCCCGACCTGCACCTCATTGATGACGGGAGCCAGCAGCACGACGCTCGCGTCACGCCAGTCGTCGGGCACGTCGTTCTCGCTCAGCGGCGCGGCGACACTGGTCACGCGCATCGTGCGCTCGGCTGTGCTGACGTCGTGCTCGAACACGGTCGTCGCCTTCGCAGGCACCGAGACGACCTCGATCCGTGGTGGGATCAGCTCGAGCGGAAAATCCTCGCCGTGGCTCGTGAGAATACCGACGCTTAGGCCGAGACGGTCGGCGGTGACAGCCGCATACAGGGCCGCGCCGCCCGGCCGGACCTCGTCGCCGAAGTGATCCAGCGTGACGTGGCCGATGGCGATGAATTCGGGTGCGGGCATGGCGTCATTGTATCCACGGGACGGATGGCATTTCCCTTGCGCGTGTCTGAGACTCACCCGCATGGGCGGCGCACTCGGCCAGGCGATGCGAACGGTCATCGGCGCCGGCGTCGAAATGTTCGCCGCGACGGCCGGGCGCGCGCTCGAGAACGACGCGCCGCCCTCCGCAGATCATCGACCGTGGCCGTTGCCGGACAGCCCGTGGGTGATGGCGCAGGCGTGGCAGAACGCGCTGTTCGCACACTGGCCGCTGAAGCCCGCCGCCCTTCGTCGATTCGTTCCCCCAGGCGTCGCGCTCGATCTCTTCGACGGCGCCGCGTGGCTCGGAATCACCGCGTTCGTCGTCGCCGGCGCGCGGATTCGCGGTGTCCCCGCGCTGCCATACGTGTCGACGTTCGCCGAAGTGAACGTGCGGACGTACGTGACGAGGGACGACAAGCCGGGCGTCTTGTTTCTGAGCCTCGACGCCGCGAGCGTCGCAGCGGTGGTGGGCGCACGGGCGTGGTTCCGGCTGCCGTACTTCTGCGCCGCGGGCGAAGCCGAGCCGCGCGCAGGATGGCGCTGGTTCAGCTCGCGCCGTCAGCATCCGGGCGCCGTCGGCGCGCGGTTTTCCGCACGCTATCGCGGCGCGGACCGTCGCCGGCTGCCCGGCGGTGAGCGGCTGACTCGCTGGCTGGTGGAGCGCTACTGTCTCTACTGCGGCGCCGATGGCACGTTGCTGCGCGCCGAGATCCATCATGCGCCGTGGCCCATCGAGCCCGCCGAAGCGGAGATCGCCGACAACACGCTCGGCCAGGCTCATGGACTCGGCCTCGATGAGCCGACACCGCTGCTGCATTTCTCACCCGGCGTCGATGCCGTGATCTGGCCGCCGCGCGTCGTCCGCGCGTGAGGCCGCCCAGCTCACACCATCGTGAGACCGCCGGAGACGGACAGCGTCTGGCCGGTGATGAAGCCGGCGTCGTCGGAAGCGAGGAACACCACGGCGGGCGCCACGTCGTCGGGCACGCCGAGGCGGCCCCACGGGATCACGCGCTTGAGGCTTTCGGCGAGCTTGGGGCTCTTCTCGGCGAACTCCTTCTGAAACAGCGGCGTGTCAGAGGGACCGGGGCACACGCAGTTGACGTTGATGTGGTGCCGCGCGACCTCGCGCGCCACGGTCTTCGTGAATGCGATGAGCCCGCCCTTGGCCGCGGAGTACACCGCCTCGCCGGTCGAGCCGACACGGCCGGCATCGGAGGCGATGGTGACGATCTTGCCGTAGTCCGCCTTGATCATGTGGCGCAGCGCCGCCCGCGTGCACGCGAGCGGACCGCGCAGGTTCACGGCAATGATCTTGTCCCAGAACTCCGGCGTGGTCTCGACGAACGGCATCGGCTTGTCCCAGCCGGCGCAGTTCACGAGCACGTGGAGGCCGCCCCAGCGCGCAGCGACCGCATCGATGGCGCCGTCCACGGCGCCGACGTCGGTGATGTCGATGCGGTGCGCGGCGGCCGAGCCGCCCGAGCGCTCGATCGCCGCCGCCGTCTCGCGGGCACCGCCCTCATCGAGGTCGAGCACCGCCACGCGCGCGCCCTCGCGCGCGAGCGCCTGCGTGATCGCCCGTCCGATGCCGCTCGCTCCCCCGGTTACGACGGCGGTGCGATCCTTCAGCTTCACCGGATGATCGCCTTGGCGATGATGTCTTTCATGATCTCGCTCGTGCCGCCGCCGATCGTCATCAGCCGCGCGTCGCGCGCGAAGCGCTCGACGGGATACTCGCGCATGTATCCGTAGCCGCCGTGCAGCTGGACGCAGCCGTAGGCCACGCGGTTGACCATCTCCGCGGTGAAGAGCTTGACCATCGACACGTCGCGCACCGCATCCTCGCCGGCCGCGTATTTCTGCCAGGCGGCGTACGTCAGCCAGCGCCCCGCTTCGATGTCGGTCGCCATCTCGGCGAGTCTGTGGCGAACCGCCTGCTTGTCGGACAGCGGGCCGCCGAAGGCCTGGCGCTCACGCACGTACGCGATGGTGTCCTCGAGCGCGCGATCGGCCATGGCAACGGCGTGCAGGCCCGCCACCAATCGTTCGCGTTGGAAGACGCGCATGACCTCGTAGAACCCGACGCCTTCGCGACCGAGCAGGTTTTCGGCGGGAACGCGCATATCCGAAAACGACAGCTCCGCGGTGTCGGAGGCGCGCATGCCCATCTTGTCGAGCGTACGGCTCACGCCGAATCCGGGCGTCTCGCGCTCCACCAGGAACATCGAGATACCGCGGTGGCGCTTGTCGTCGGTGCCGGCCTCCACGCGCGCGGCGACGAAGTAGACATCCGCCATCGCTCCGTTGGTGATGAACATCTTCGAGCCGTTGATGACGTAGTGCCGACCATCCTTCACGGCGCGCGTGCGGATCGCGGCGACGTCGCTGCCGCCGCCGGGCTCGGTGACGGCGATCGCCGTCATCGCCTCGCCGCGGCAGATGGCGGGAAGATACTTGTCCTTCAGCGCTTCGCTGCCGGTCCAGTACAGGTGCGGCGAGGCCATGTCGCAGTGCACGCCGACGGCCATCGCGAACGAGCCCGAGCGCGAGCGCCCGCACTCCTCGTGGAGCACCGCGCTCATCATCACGTCGGCGCCGGCACCGCCGTACTTTTCGTCGTATTCGAGGCCGAGGAAGCCCAGCTCGCCCATGCGCCGGAAGATCGTCTTCGGCATGCGACCGGCGGCTTCCCACGCCTCGACGTGCGGCGTGACCTCCTTGTCGACGAAGGACCGCACGGTCGCGCGAAACATGTCGTGCTGCTCGTTGAAGACCTTCATCGGACCTCCCCGCGGTGCTCCGACTATACAATGGCCGCGCGTGCCCCGAGAGCGCTCACGCGCCGTGCCGGTGCTGTTGACGGCCATCGTCGGCCTCGGCGCGCTGTCGATCGACATGTTCTTGCCGTCGCTGCCGGCCATGATGGCGGCCTTCGGCTCCGACGCGGCGACCGCGCAGCTCACGGTGACGCTGTTTCTGGCCGGTCTGGCGGCGTCGCAGCTGGGCTGGGGCCCGCTCTCGGACCGTGTCGGTCGCCGCCGGGTGCTCCTCGCCGGCCTCGCACTCTACGCGGTGGCGGGAACGGTCTGCGCGTTCGCGCCCACCATGACGGTCTTGATTGCGGCGCGCGTCGTTCAGGCGTTGGGCGCCGGCAGCGGGCCCGTGATCGCGCGCGCCATCGTCCGCGACCTCTATGAGCCCGAGCGGGCGGCCCGTGTGCTGGCCGCGATGGGGACGGCGCAGGCCCTCACCCCGATTCTCGCGCCGATCGTCGGCGGCTGGGTCCACGTGCTGGCCGGCTGGCGCGCAGTCTTCGTCGTGCTGGGCGCGTTCGGTGTCGTGTTCGTGCTGACGACGTGGGGCATCGTTCCGGAGACCAACGTCTACGCAGGCGCGCGCGCGGGCAATGGCGGCGGCGGTGTCGCGGCGCTGCTCCGGCATCCGCGATACCTTGCGTACGTGGCCGCCGCCGCGCTCGCGTTCAGCGGCCAGTTCGCATTTATTACGGGCTCGTCGTTCGCCTTGATCGCCATTCTCGGTGTCTCTCCTGCCGTCTACGGCGTCTGCTTCGGCGCCGTCGCGGGCGGACTCATGGCGGGGAACTTCGTCTCGGTCCGCCTCGGGCCTCGGCTCGGCCTCGATACGATGATCCGCGGCGGCACGCTCATCGCCGCATGCGCCGGCGCCGCCATGGCCGCGCTCGCCTGGGCGGGCGCGCGCTCGGTGGCAACGGTCATCGGGCCGATGTTCTGCTACGCGTTCGGTCTCGGCTGGGTGCTGCCCAATGCGATGGCAGGCGCCATTGGTCCCTTCCCGCGCATGGCGGGGCTGGCGGCAGCCGGCGCGGGCTTCGTGCAGCTCACGGGCTCGGCGCTCTACGCGATCGCCGTGAGTCATACCTATGACGGTTCCTTGCGCCCGATGACGACCGCGGTCGGCACGGCGGGTGTCGCGGCCTTCGTGACGTTTGCATGGCTGTCGCGACGACGCGTCGTGCTAGAGAATACGTAAGGGAGGGAGTCATGAGTCGGATCGCTCCCGTGCCGCCGCAGCTCGCGCCTCCAGACGTCCGAGCCGTCTACGACAGCGCCACGCGGAAATTCGGGCGCCTGCCGATTCCCGTCGCGGTGACCGCGCACCACCCAGAGGTGTTCGCGGCCTACACGGGATTCGAACGGGCGTTCCGCCGGGCGTCCAGGCTCGATGCGCGGCTCAGCACCCTGGTGGTCGTCAAGGTGGCCTCGCTGGTCGGCTGTCCCTTCGGCACGGACATCGGCTCCGCACTGGGCCGGGCGGCGGGAGTCACGGACGCGCAGCTGCGTGCGCTGGCGGACTATCGCACGAGCTCGCGGTTTTCCGCGCTCGAGCGGCTCGTTCTCGACTACGCCGTCGGCATGACGGCCACACCCGTGGACGTGCCGGACACGCTCTTCGCCGACGTGCGCCGCCACTTGACCGACGAGCAGATGATCGAGCTGACAGCGACGATCGCGTGGGAGAACTATCGCGCCCGGTTCGATCACGCGCTGGGGATCGAGCCGCAGGGGTTCTCCAACGGCGCCTACTGCGTCACCGCCGAGTCCGCGACGCCCGAGAAGCCGGCCCCCGAAAAACGCGCGCGCTAAGGCGCGCGCCGCTCGAAGGTCAGCGTGCGCGGCTCGAAGCCGAGGCTCCGAAACAACGCGTGGGCGTCGGTGTTGAACGCCCACGACGACAGCTCGACCTCCGAAAAGCCGCGGGCACGCGCCTCGTCGAGTGCCGCGCGCATCAGGCTTCGGCCGACGCCGCGGCGTCGGCCGAAGCCTGATGCGCGCGGCACTCGACGAGGCGCGTGCCCGCGGCTTTTCGGAGGTCGAGCTGTCGTCGTGGGCGTTCAACACCGACGCCCACGCGTTGTTTCGGAGCCTCGGCTTCGAGCCGCGCACGCTGACCTTCGAGCGGCGCGCGCCTTAGCGCGCGCGTTTTTCGGGGGCCGGCTTCTCGGGCGTCGCGGACTCGGCGGTGACGCAGTAGGCGCCGTTGGAGAACCCCTGCGGCTCGATCCCCAGCGCGTGATCGAACCGGGCGCGATAGTTCTCCCACGCGATCGTCGCTGTCAGCTCGATCATCTGCTCGTCGGTCAAGTGGCGGCGCACGTCGGCGAAGAGCGTGTCCGGCACGTCCACGGGTGTGGCCGTCATGCCGACGGCGTAGTCGAGAACGAGCCGCTCGAGCGCGGAAAACCGCGAGCTCGTGCGATAGTCCGCCAGCGCACGCAGCTGCGCGTCCGTGACTCCCGCCGCCCGGCCCAGTGCGGAGCCGATGTCCGTGCCGAAGGGACAGCCGACCAGCGAGGCCACCTTGACGACCACCAGGGTGCTGAGCCGCGCATCGAGCCTGGACGCCCGGCGGAACGCCCGTTCGAATCCCGTGTAGGCCGCGAACACCTCTGGGTGGTGCGCGGTCACCGCGACGGGAATCGGCAGGCGCCCGAATTTCCGCGTGGCGCTGTCGTAGACGGCTCGGACGTCTGGAGGCGCGAGCTGCGGCGGCACGGGAGCGATCCGACTCATGACTCCCTCCCTTACGTATTCTCTAGCACGACGCGTCGTCGCGACAGCCATGCAAACGTCACGAAGGCCGCGACACCCGCCGTGCCGACCGCGGTCGTCATCGGGCGCAAGGAACCGTCATAGGTATGACTCACGGCGATCGCGTAGAGCGCCGAGCCCGTGAGCTGCACGAAGCCCGCGCCGGCTGCCGCCAGCCCCGCCATGCGCGGGAAGGGACCAATGGCGCCTGCCATCGCATTGGGCAGCACCCAGCCGAGACCGAACGCGTAGCAGAACATCGGCCCGATGACCGTTGCCACCGAGCGCGCGCCCGCCCAGGCGAGCGCGGCCATGGCGGCGCCGGCGCATGCGGCGATGAGCGTGCCGCCGCGGATCATCGTATCGAGGCCGAGCCGAGGCCCGAGGCGGACCGAGACGAAGTTCCCCGCCATGAGTCCGCCCGCGACGGCGCCGAAGCAGACGCCGTAGACGGCAGGAGAGACACCGAGAATGGCGATCAAGGCGAACGACGAGCCCGTAATAAATGCGAACTGGCCGCTGAACGCGAGCGCGGCGGCGGCCACGTACGCAAGGTATCGCGGATGCCGGAGCAGCGCCGCGACACCGCCGCCGCCATTGCCCGCGCGCGCGCCTGCGTAGACGTTGGTCTCCGGAACGATGCCCCACGTCGTCAGCACGAACACGACACCGAACGCGCCCAGCACGACGAAGACTGCGCGCCAGCCGGCCAGCACGTGGACCCAGCCGCCGACGATCGGCGCGAGAATCGGGGTGAGGGCCTGCGCCGTCCCCATCGCGGCCAGCACACGGGCCGCCCGCTCGGGCTCATAGAGGTCGCGGACGATGGCGCGCGCGATCACGGGCCCGCTGCCGGCGCCCAACGCCTGAACGACGCGCGCCGCAATCAAGACCGTCATGGTGGGCGCGAACGCGCAGACCGTTCCCGCCACCGCGTAGAGTGCGAGGCCGGCGAGGAGCACCCGGCGGCGACCGACACGGTCCGAGAGCGGGCCCCAGCCCAGCTGCGACGCCGCCAGACCGGCCAGAAACAGCGTCACCGTGAGCTGCGCGGTCGCCGCGTCGGAGCCGAAGGCCGCCATCATGGCCGGCAGCGACGGCAAGAACATGTCGATCGACAGCGCGCCGAGGCCGACGATGGCCGTCAACAGCACCGGCACGGCGCGTGAGCGCTCTCGGGGCACGCGCGGCCATTGTATAGTCGGAGCACCGCGGGGAGGTCCGATGAAGGTCTTCAACGAGCAGCACGACATGTTTCGCGCGACCGTGCGGTCCTTCGTCGACAAGGAGGTCACGCCGCACGTCGAGGCGTGGGAAGCCGCCGGTCGCATGCCGAAGACGATCTTCCGGCGCATGGGCGAGCTGGGCTTCCTCGGCCTCGAATACGACGAAAAGTACGGCGGTGCCGGCGCCGACGTGATGATGAGCGCGGTGCTCCACGAGGAGTGCGGGCGCTCGCGCTCGGGCTCGTTCGCGATGGCCGTCGGCGTGCACTGCGACATGGCCTCGCCGCACCTGTACTGGACCGGCAGCGAAGCGCTGAAGGACAAGTATCTTCCCGCCATCTGCCGCGGCGAGGCGATGACGGCGATCGCCGTCACCGAGCCCGGCGGCGGCAGCGACGTCGCCGCGATCCGCACGCGCGCCGTGAAGGATGGTCGGCACTACGTCATCAACGGCTCGAAGATGTTCATCACCAACGGAGCGATGGCGGATGTCTACTTCGTCGCCGCGCGCGTGGAGGCCGGCACCGACGACAAGCGCCACCGCGGTATCTCGATGTTCCTGGTGGAGCGCGAGACGCCCGGATTCGGCGTGAGCCGTACGCTCGACAAGATGGGCATGCGCGCCTCCGACACCGCGGAGCTGTCGTTTTCGGATATGCGCGTTCCCGCCGAAAACCTGCTCGGTCGCGAAGGCGTCGGGTTCTACGAGGTCATGCGCGTCTTCCAACGCGAACGATTGGTGGCGGGCCTGCACGCCGTTGCCATGGCCGATCGCGCGCTCGAGGACACCATCGCGTACGTGCGTGAGCGCCAGGCCTTCGGCGGCCCGCTGTCCGACAAGCAGGCGGTTCGCCACAGACTCGCCGAGATGGCGACCGACATCGAAGCGGGGCGCTGGCTGACGTACGCCGCCTGGCAGAAATACGCGGCCGGCGAGGATGCGGTGCGCGACGTGTCGATGGTCAAGCTCTTCACCGCGGAGATGGTCAACCGCGTGGCCTACGGCTGCGTCCAGCTGCACGGCGGCTACGGATACATGCGCGAGTATCCCGTCGAGCGCTTCGCGCGCGACGCGCGGCTGATGACGATCGGCGGCGGCACGAGCGAGATCATGAAAGACATCATCGCCAAGGCGATCATCCGGTGAAGCTGAAGGATCGCACCGCCGTCGTAACCGGGGGAGCGAGCGGCATCGGACGGGCGATCACGCAGGCGCTCGCGCGCGAGGGCGCGCGCGTGGCGGTGCTCGACCTCGATGAGGGCGGTGCCCGCGAGACGGCGGCGGCGATCGAGCGCTCGGGCGGCTCGGCCGCCGCGCACCGCATCGACATCACCGACGTCGGCGCCGTGGACGGCGCCATCGATGCGGTCGCTGCGCGCTGGGGCGGCCTCCACGTGCTCGTGAACTGCGCCGGCTGGGACAAGCCGATGCCGTTCGTCGAGACCACGCCGGAGTTCTGGGACAAGATCATTGCCGTGAACCTGCGCGGTCCGCTCGCGTGCACGCGGGCGGCGCTGCGCCACATGATCAAGGCGGACTACGGCAAGATCGTCACCATCGCCTCCGATGCCGGCCGTGTCGGCTCGACCGGCGAGGCGGTGTACTCCGCGGCCAAGGGCGGGCTCATCGCATTCACGAAGACCGTGGCGCGCGAGGTCGCGCGGCACCACATCAACGTCAACTGCGTGTGCCCCGGTCCCTCTGACACGCCGCTGTTTCAGAAGGAGTTCGCCGAGAAGAGCCCCAAGCTCGCCGAAAGCCTCAAGCGCGTGATCCCGTGGGGCCGCCTCGGCGTGCCCGACGACGTGGCGCCCGCCGTGGTGTTCCTCGCTTCCGACGACGCCGGCTTCATCACCGGCCAGACGCTGTCCGTCTCCGGCGGTCTCACGATGGTGTGAGCTGGGCGGCCTCACGCGCGGACGACGCGCGGCGGCCAGATCACGGCATCGACGCCGGGTGAGAAATGCAGCAGCGGTGTCGGCTCATCGAGGCCGAGTCCATGAGCCTGGCCGAGCGTGTTGTCGGCGATCTCCGCTTCGGCGGGCTCGATGGGCCACGGCGCATGATGGATCTCGGCGCGCAGCAACGTGCCATCGGCGCCGCAGTAGAGACAGTAGCGCTCCACCAGCCAGCGAGTCAGCCGCTCACCGCCGGGCAGCCGGCGACGGTCCGCGCCGCGATAGCGTGCGGAAAACCGCGCGCCGACGGCGCCCGGATGCTGACGGCGCGAGCTGAACCAGCGCCATCCTGCGCGCGGCTCGGCTTCGCCCGCGGCGCAGAAGTACGGCAGCCGGAACCACGCCCGTGCGCCCACCACCGCTGCGACGCTCGCGGCGTCGAGGCTCAGAAACAAGACGCCCGGCTTGTCGTCCCTCGTCACGTACGTCCGCACGTTCACTTCGGCGAACGTCGACACGTATGGCAGCGCGGGGACACCGCGAATCCGCGCGCCGGCGACGACGAACGCGGTGATTCCGAGCCACGCGGCGCCGTCGAAGAGATCGAGCGCGACGCCTGGGGGAACGAATCGACGAAGGGCGGCGGGCTTCAGCGGCCAGTGTGCGAACAGCGCGTTCTGCCACGCCTGCGCCATCACCCACGGGCTGTCCGGCAACGGCCACGGTCGATGATCTGCGGAGGGCGGCGCGTCGTTCTCGAGCGCGCGCCCGGCCGTCGCGGCGAACATTTCGACGCCGGCGCCGATGACCGTTCGCATCGCCTGGCCGAGTGCGCCGCCCATGCGGGTGAGTCTCAGACACGCGCAAGGGAAATGCCATCCGTCCCGTGGATACAATGACGCCATGCCCGCACCCGAATTCATCGCCATCGGCCACGTCACGCTGGATCACTTCGGCGACGAGGTCCGGCCGGGCGGCGCGGCCCTGTATGCGGCTGTCACCGCCGACCGTCTCGGCCTAAGCGTCGGTATTCTCACGAGCCACGGCGAGGATTTTCCGCTCGAGCTGATCCCACCACGGATCGAGGTCGTCTCGGTGCCTGCGAAGGCGACGACCGTGTTCGAGCACGACGTCAGCACAGCCGAGCGCACGATGCGCGTGACCAGTGTCGCCGCGCCGCTGAGCGAGAACGACGTGCCCGACGACTGGCGTGACGCGAGCGTCGTGCTGCTGGCTCCCGTCATCAATGAGGTGCAGGTCGGGCTCGTCGCGGCTTTTGGCGACGCCTCGATCGCGGCGGCGGCTCAAGGCTGGCTGCGCGGACTCCACCGGGACGGCGCCGTGCGCACCGTGCGCTGGGACGCCGCGCGGCAGACGCTGCGCGGCCTGCAGGCGTTGTTCGTCAGCGCGGAAGACGTGCGTGGACAGGAGGCGGCGATGACCGAATGGGTGCAGCGCGTGCCGATCGCGGTCGTGACGGCGGGCGCGCACGGCGCGCTTCTCTATGTCAACGGCGATCGCTACGAGGTGCGCCCGCGTCGCGCGATGGACGTCGACGCGACCGGCGCCGGCGACGTCTTCGCGGCGGCGTTTCTCGCACGGTATCGTCGCGACGGCGATCCGTGGGAAGCCGCCGAGGCGGCGACGTGCGCCGCCTCGCTTGCCGTCGAAGGCGTCGGCTGGTCAACCGTCCCCGACGCCGGCGCGCTCGAGCTCGCATTGAAGGATTACCGTCGCGCGGCGTAACGATGCGGATGGTGCTACCCTAGCCGGCACCATGCGGTCCTCGCGGGTCGTCGTCCACATTCCGACGCTTCTCGCGAGGTCTGCGTTGCGGATCCGTCGCCCCAAGTGTGCCGGCGGCAGCGACGCCGTCGACAAGCACTCGCGCGCCGTCTAGTCATGGAAGACCGGCATCAGGTCACGGAGCGGCATGACGTCATGCCGCAGTTCGACGTGGTCGCCATCGGCGCATCCGCCGGCGGCGTGGAAGCGCTGCATGTCGTCGCGGGCGCGTTGCCCGCCGACTTTCCCGTCCCGGTGCTGATCGTTCAGCACATGGACCCACGCCACAAGAGCATGCTGGCGACGCTGCTCGCGCGACGGTGCCGGCTGCGAGTCAAGCAAGCCGCGCAGGACGAAGAGATGCTCGGCGGCACGATGTACATCGCCCAGCCGGACATGCATCTGATCGTGCGGGCAGGCCACCTCGTGCTGACGGACACGAAGCAGGTGCACTTCAGCCGCCCCTCGATCGATCTGCTCTTCCAGTCGGTGGCCGACACGTATGGAGACCGCGCGATCGGCGTGATCCTTTCCGGATCCGGCGTCGACGGCGCGGATGGGATCCGGGCGATCAAGGCTAAGGGCGGGACCACGCTCGTGCAGGATCCGAGCACGGCGGCCCACACCGGCATGCCCACGGCGGCGCGCGCCACGAACTGCGTCGATTTCACGCTTCCGCTCGAGGACATCGGTCCCGCGCTGGCGAGCCTTGTCGTGCCCGCGCTCGGAAATGACGCATGAGCGACGGCACCGAAGACACCGTCGAACAAGTTTCTCAAGAGCTCGTTGGCGACTTCCGCACGCTCCTGGAAAAGCTGAGCGCCCGCTACAACTTCGATTTCCGCGAGTACAAGGAAGCCTCGCTCGCGCGGCGCATCCGGGCGCGCATGGCGCAGGTGCACCTCGACTCCTTCGCTGCCTACTCGAAGTTTCTCGACGCCTACCCGAACGAGCACGTCGCCCTCTTCAACACGGTCCTCATCAATGTCACGAGCTTCTTCCGCGATCCCGACGCCTGGAAAGCGCTGGCGGAAGACGTCATTCCGCGAATTGTCGATGAGGTCGGAGACACACGCACCATCAGAATCTGGAGCGCCGGGTGCTCGTCCGGCGACGAGCCCTATTCGATCGCGATGCTCCTGGCCGAGCACCTCGGCGAGACGGCCAACAACTACTCCATCAAGATCTACGGCACGGACGTCGACGAGGAGGCGCTCACGGCGGCGCGCCATTCGTTGTATCGGGCGGAGCAGCTCAAGGACGTCCCCGACCGACTGCTGGAGCGCTATTTCACCCGCGACGGTCAGCTCTATCGGGTCCGCCGCGACATCCGCCGCTGGTGCATCTTCGGCAGCCACAACCTGACACAGGCGCCGCCGCTGTCACACATCGACCTTCTCGTCTGTCGCAACGCGCTCATCTATTTCACCGCCGAGCTGCAGGAGCGGATCCTGAACCGGTTCCACTATTCGATCCGCGAGGACGGCTACCTGTTCCTCGGCCGCTCCGAATCGCTGCTGGCGCGCTCACGGCAGTTCGCGCCCGTCCACCTCAAGTGGCGCATCTTCCGCCGCATGCCGTCGGCGGCGCGTCAGGCGGCGGCCGTGCTGCCGGAGGCGGGATCGGTGCCGCACGCCACGGCGGCCGCGCGGGCCGACGCCACGGCGCCGGCGGCGCGCGTGCAGCGCGCCCTCGAGGCGCTGCCGGCCGCGGTCATGGTCATCGACATGAGCGACACGATCCTCAGCTGGAATCCCGCCGCCGAGACGATGTTCGACATCCCGATGGCCGGCGCGCTCGCCCGCAAGTTCCGAGATCTCGACGTCAGCTATCGTGTGGAAGGCCTCCGCGCGCGCATCGAGGACGTGAAGGCACGTCACGCCGTGAGCCGCATGGATGACGTCACGTTCACGCGCCACAACGGCGACGTCATCCACGCCGACGTGACCATCGCTCCGCTCTTCGAGGCGTACCGACTCATCGGCGTCCTCGTGTATGCCACCGAGGCGACCGAGCATGCCCGCTTGAAGGAGCAGATGGCGCGGATCGCCGAACAGCACGCTACCGCCATCGAGGAGCTGCAGTCGACGAACGAGGAGCTGGAGACGACGAACGAGGAGCTGCAGTCCACCAACGAGGAGCTGGAGACGACGAACGAGGAGCTGCAGTCCACTAACGAGGAGCTCGAGACCACGGTGGAGGAGCTGCAGGCCGCCAACTCCGAGCTCGGCGCGCTCAACGCCGAGCTCGAGGGTCGCTCCGCCGAGCTCAAGCGTGTAGACGCCTATCACCTCGGGCTGCTCAACAGCATGGAGCAGAGCGTCTTCGTCACCGACCGCGCTCGGGTCGTGACGACCTGGAATCGGCCCTCTGAGTGGATGTGGGGCGTGCGGGCTGACCAAGCGATCGGCCGCGATCTCGCTGCGCTCCCGCTGGGCGATATGGCGCGCCTGCTCCGACCAGCGCTGGACACCGCGTTGAAACGTGAGACCACGATCGACGTTGCTGACGTGCCGTATACCCTGCCTGGCGGCGAAGTGCGAAAGGCCCTCATCAGGGTACAACCGCTGCGTGACAACGGCGGCGCGGTGATCGGCGTGATCGGCATGGCGATCAACGCGGAGCCGCCCGCCGGCCGGCGGTCCTGATCGGAGCGCGTCAGATACTGCCGCGCGTTGAAGTTTCTTCCACGCTCCGTGCTTATGCCGACCGTCACACCTTGACTTCACTCCGAGCCGGAGCCTAGGCTCGGCTCGATGGCCCGCTCGATTCGGATCACCGCTGGACAGGTTGTCGCGACGGCCGAGCTGAACGATTCCAAAACGGCTGTGGCGATCTGGGAGACGCTCCCGATCGAAGCAAAGGCGGACACGTGGGGCGACGAAATCTACTTCGGGATCCCCGTGCGCACGGAAGCCGATGCGGCGAAAGAGGTCGTGGCCCTCGGTGATCTCGCGTTCTGGCCGCCGGGCCACGCGTTCTGCATCTTCTTCGGACCGACGCCGGCCAGCCGCGGCGACGAGATCCGGCCGGCGAGCCCCGTCAACGTGGTGGGGCGCGTCAACGGCGATGCCACGGTATTCAAGAAGGTCCGCGCGGGAACGCGCGTGACGCTCGACAGGAGGGCGACATGAAGATCTTTCTCGACACGGCCAACGTGAACGAGATCAAGGAAGGCGTCGCGCTCGGTGTCGTCGATGGGGTCACGACGAACCCGACGCTGGCGACCAAGGAGAAGAAGCCATTCCGGCCTCTCGTCGAGGAGATCTGCCGCGTCGTCCCCGGCGACGTCAGCCTCGAGGTCGTGGCCACCGACTTCGAAGGGATGATCAAGGAAGGCGAAGAGCTGGCGCAGATCGCCCCCAACGTGGTCGTGAAGTGCCCGCTCACCCAGGACGGCCTGAAGGCCGTGAAGTACCTCACGGGCAAGGGCATCCGGGTCAACCAGACGCTCTGCTTCTCGGCGACGCAGGCGCTGCTGTCGGCGAAGGCGGGCGCCTACTACATCAGCCCGTTCCTCGGCCGTCTCGACGACATCGGCCACGTCGGCATGGACCTCGTGCGTGACATCTGCGAGATCTATCGCGTGCAGGGCTTCAAGACGCAGGTGCTCGCCGCGTCGATCCGCAACCCGCTGCACGTCATCGACGCCGCCAAGGCCGGCGCCCACGTCGCCACGATGCCGTTCAACGTGCTGCAGCAGCTCATGAGGCATCCGCTGACCGACATCGGGCTCAAGAAGTTCCTCGAGGACTGGCAGAAGAGCGGCGGCAAGCTCTAACGCCCCGATGGCGGCGACCGGCCTCGACGCGCGGCTCGGCCGCCGCCTCGTCCTCGACGAGATCTTCGATCTCTCGCTCTATCGCGAGCTCCACGCGATCGCGCCGGGCGACCTGCGGCGGGTGCTCGAGGCGCTGATCCCCGTCGAAACCCGTCACGTTGCGTTCTGGCAGAAGTTCTTCGGCCTGGAGCACGTTACGCGCCTCGACGCCGGCCGGCGGATCCGACTCGCGCTGATCGTCGCGGCGTGCCGGCTCTTCGGCGGCTCGGCGATCCACATCGTCCTCGAAGCCATCGAGGTGCACGGCGTCAAGAAGTACCTCGATGTGTGGAAGCGTTACGGCGATGGCCCGCTGGGCGCTGCCGTGCGGGAGGTGCTCGAAGACGAGTTCAAGCACGAGGACGAGGTGGTCAGCGGCGAGGCGGAGCGGCGGATCAATCCCGAGAAAGTGCGCAACGTCTTCCTCGGCCTCAATGACGGCCTCGTCGAGATCCTCGGCGCCGTGAGCGGCTTCTTCGCCGCCTTCGAGAGCTCGGTGGCCGTCATCACGGCCGGCTTCACTGTCGGTGTCGCCGGCGCGCTCTCGATGGCCGCGGGCGCCTACATCGGCGCCGGCTCGGAGGCGGAGCTGCGCGAGACCGAGGACGCGCGCAAACGCTTCCTGGGCGAAACCGTGACGAGCGAGGTCGCCGAGAGCCCGCTGGCGTCGGCAGCTGTCGTCGGTATCGGCTACTTCATCGGCGCCGCGGTGCCGGTGCTGCCGGTCGTCTTCGGCGCGCGCACCGTCTGGCCTACCGTCCTCACCGGCGGCACGATGATCGTCCTCGTCTCGGCGATCGTCGCGTTCATCTCGGGGATGGACGTCAGGCGGCGCATCCTGCTGAACGTCGTCATCACCGGGCTCGCCGTCGTCGTGACGTACACGCTCGGGCTGCTCACCAAGCGGCTGCTCGGCGTGGCGATCTAGAGCTTCGCGCGCACCTCGGCGGCAAACCGCTCGATGGCCGAGGTCATCGACGCGAGATCGCGCGCGGCCGGCTCCAAGATCACGTGCCCGACGCCGAGGTCGCGCAGCGCTTTCACCTCGCTCAGCAGCTCGGCGCTCGGCTTCTTGCCCGGCAGGCCGAGCCGCGCGCTGATCGTCAGCGTCTCGGGATCGCGCCTCGCTTTCGCGCAGGCCGCGCGCAGGTGCGCGAGCCCGTCCTTCAGCTCCGCCGCGGTCGGGAACGCCGCGTGCCAGCCGTCCCCGAGCTCGGCGACGCGACGCAGGGCGCGCGGCGTGTGGCCGCCGATCCAGATGGGGATCGTGCCGCGGGCCGGCGCCGGCCGACACGCCAGCGCGTCGAAGCGGAAAAACTCGCCCGTGTGGGCGGCGCGCTCCTCGCGCCAGCAGACGCGCATGACGCGAATCGCCTCATCGCTCCACGCGCCGCGCCGATCGTAAGGCGCACCGAGCGCCTCGATCTCCTCGCGCATCCACCCGACGCCCGCGCCGAGGATGACGCGGCCCGGCGCAAGGTGATCCAGGGTTGCGAGCATTTTGGCCGCGAGCAGCGGGTGTCGATGCGGTAGCACGAGCACGGTGGTACCGAGCGACACGCGCTCGGTAACGCCGGCTATCAGCGCCAGCGCGGTGAGCGGCTCCAGAAAGTCGGTCGCCGGCGGCAGCGGGAAATCGCCGGTGGCGTTGTACGGGTAACGCGAGGCGATGCGCCACGGCAACACCACGTGATCGCTCGCCCACAGCGAGTCATAGCCGAGCGCCTCCGCGCGGCGCGCGAAGCCGACAAGCGTCTCGCGCGTCGCCGCAGCTCCGTAGACCGGGAGATGACAACCGACAAGCATCTGCGTCAGGCCACCGCGCTGCTATTCGATCACGCGATCGGTCAGCTCGCCGGCCTCGATCATCTGCACCAGCCGGGAGCGCTGAATCTTTCCGCTGGATGTCTTCGGGATCGTGGAGGCCTGAACGAGCAGGACGCGCGCGGGGCGGTGCCCCTGGCCGCGATGCACACGGTGCACGATCTCGCGAACCGTCGTCGGCGGATCCGCGGCGTCGCGCAGCTCGGCGACGACGTAGAGACGTTGGGTCCCGGCGCGCTCGCTGTCGACGCCGACGGCCGCCGAATAACGAACACCCGGCACGTGATCGACGATCTCCTCGACGTCCGCGGGGACGATGTTCTTGCCGCCGACGATGATGATGTCCTTCAGCCGCCCGGTGACGTAGAGATAGCTCTCGGCGTCGAGGAAACCGAGATCGCCTGTGCGGAGCCAACCGTCCGCGGTGAGCACACGGGCCGTCGCCTCGGGATTGTTGTAGTAGCCCTGCATCACGCCCGGGCTCTTCACGCAGATCTCGCCCTCGGTCTCGTGCGGCACGTCCACGAGATCGACGGGGCCGCCCTCGCGCATCGGCTCCGAGATGCGGAGCGATACGCCTGGGCAGGGCAGCCCGACGGAGAGCCATCGGCCGGAGGCGTCGTAGCGCGGCGCCATTCCGCGCTGGCAAATGGCGACGGCCAGCGTCGCCTCGGCAAGTCCGTAGCACGGCGCGATCACGTTCTTCAGCCCGAAGTGAGACTCGAACGCGTTGATCGTAGAGGAACGAACCGGCTCGGCGCCGGAGAGCGCGGCCTTCAGCGACGACAGGTCGAAATCCGACGTGTCGCGTACGTTGCGAACACAGTTCCGGTACCCGAAGTCCGGCGACACGGTGAACGTCGCGCGCACCTTCGTGATCGTCTCGAGCCACGGGCGTGGATTTCGCAAGTCGGGCGGCAGCAGCCAGATCGGCGTCGCCGTGAGCGGCGGCGTCAGCGCGCAGCCGATGAGCCCCATGTCGTGATAGAGCGGCAGCCACGAGACCACGCGATCCTCGGCGCCGAGCCCGGCGGCCACGGCCATGAACTTCGTCGTCTCGACGACGTTCGCGTGCGACAGCACGACGCCGCGCGGCTGACCCGTCGAGCCCGAGGTGTACTGCAGGAAACACACATCACCGGGCTGCGCGACGTGATCGGGCGGCGTCGTGCCGTCGGAGTCCAGCTCGTTCGGCTCGAGCACCTGGCGCATGTTCGGCGCCAGCGCGACGCTCGCGTCGACGCCGGCACGGAACCAGCCGATCGTCGCCACGGCGACCGCCTCGGAGTCACGGAAGATGGCGGCGGTCGCATCGACGCCGAGCGTCGGGTAGAGCGGGACCGGCACCGCGCCCAGCCGCAGCGCGCCGAAGAAGGTGTAGAAGAATTCGGCGCACGTCGGGTAGATCAGGCACACCTTGTCGCCGCCCCGTAGACCCGCGGCGGCCAGTCCAGCCGCGTAGCGCGCGCTCCGGCTCCAGAGCTGCGCGTAGGTCACCGTTTCGTCGAACAGCGAGAAATACTGGATGTCGGGCGTCAAGGCCATCCGGCGCCGCAACAGATCGACGAGCGTGGTTGCTCCCTTCGGGTCGCTCATTGTCGGTTCCCCTCGAGCGTCGCTTGGGTCTCGTGGTCTCGACCGTCGCGCAGATACACCAGACGAACGGTGTCGCCGGGGCGCCGCGCGCCGATAACACGGCGCAACGCCTCGAAGCCGTCGACGGCCACTTCATCCACGCGAACGAGGACGTCGCCGTCGCGCAGCCCCGCGCGTTCCGCGGCGCTGCCGGGAATCACATGTCCGAGCCGCGCGCCGTCGGCGCCCGCCCCGTCACCGCTGACACCCAGGAATGCGCCGGTGCCGCGGCTGTTGCTCCGCGTGCGCGACGGCCGCGACAGCTTCGCGTACACGGGGCGCGCACCGTCGTCGAGCGTCGTGACCACGGACGCGCCGACCGCGGCCACGCGCGCCATGCCGTCGACGTTCAGCCGGTCAACGGTGTCGCTGGGGCGGTGGTAGTCGGGGTGACTCCCGGTGTGGAAGAACAGCACCGGCGTGCCGGCCGAATAGAACCGGCTGTGGTCCGACGGCGAAAACGGCGTGCCGTTCAGCTCGGCCTGCACGCCTGCGGCGCGCGCGGCGTCGGCTGTCGCGGCGCGCAGGCGGTCGCCCGAATCGACGCCGCCGACACTCAACTTGTTGTCGTGCATGCGTCCGACCATGTCGAAGTTCAGCATGGCGATCGTTTGCGAGAGCGGCAGCGAGGCGTGCTGCACGTAGTGCGAGGAGCCGATGAGGCCGAGCTCCTCGGCGCCGAACAGCACGAAGATCAGCGTGCGGCGCGCGCCCCCCGCGGCGGCGAAGGCGCGGGCGAGGCCGACCACCACGGCGGTGCCCGACGCGTTGTCGTCCGCCCCGTAGTAGATGGCGCCGCCCGAGGCGCCGAGGTGGTCCCAATGAGCGCCGAGCACGATCGTCTCCGACGCGAGGGCGGAATCGGTGCCGGGCAGCACGCCAACGACGTTCGCCGCCCGTACATCCGCGGGCAGCAGGTCGACGACGAGTCGCGCGCTTGCCGGCGCCGCCGCGCGGAGCGCGTCCGCCGCGCTGCGCGTGATCGACCCCGACACGAGGCTGACCGGGGCCGGCGTCGCGTCGAGCGTCGGCAGCGTGTCGGCGATCAGCAACACCGCAACGGCGCCACGCTGGCGCGCCAGGATCAGCGTCTCCAGCCGCGAGCCCCGCATTGGCGCGACGACGATCTTGTCGCGGAGATCGCCGCCCCAGGTGTCATCGGGAAACGCGAGCGGCGCGATGACTTCGCCGAGTCGCGAGCCACCGTGAGGCATCCAGTCGATGCTGGCCGCGAGCGCCCGTCCGTTGACCTCGAGCGCGTTGCTCGAGCCAAGACGTCGGCCGGGGGCGACGCTGAACGATTGTAAGAATGACCCGCCGTCGCCGCCGGGCCGCAGGCCGGCGGCGGCCAGCCACGCCGCGATCCGCTCGGTCGCGCGATCACCACCGGGCGTACCGGCGCGGCGTCCTTGCATTTCCGGCGCGGTGAGCGCTTCTACAACAGCGCGCAGTTCCGACGCGGTCGGGGTGGTGACGCCGGCGCGGACGACAGCCGCGGTCGACGTCAAAAGCAGCAGTACGCAGGCGAGGCGCGTCGCCGAGCGACGGATCATTCGGCGTATTCTACCGCGATCGCGGCGTCGCGCCGCTCGACGCCGCGCGCTGCGTTACGCTTTAGCTCTTGTTAGATTCGCTCGCCTCGGACGGCGGGGCCCCAGCCCCGCGACGTCCTCCGGCTCGCACTTCGGCGACCCGTCCGCCGGCGATGCGCCGGAGTTCCTCCGGTGTGACACGAAAGACCGTGTGCGGATGGCCGCCCGCCGCCCAGATCGCCTCCCACTTCATCAGGTCTTCGTCGATCAGCGTGGTGATGGGCGACGGATGCGCGAGAGGCGCCACGCCCCCGATGGCGAAGCCCGTATGCGTCCGGACGAAGTCGGCGTCGGCGCGGCCGATGGGCTCGCCGATGAGAGCGCCGACTTTCGCCTCGTCCACGCGGTTCGCTCCGCTCGCGATGACGAGCAGCGGCCGCCCGCTGTCGCGCAGACGAAACACGAGCGACTTGGCGATCTGACCGACGTCGCAGCCCACGGCGGCGGCCGCGGCGGCCGACGTCGGCACCGCGTGCTCGAACACGACGATCGTCGTGGTGACGCCCGCGACCGTCAGCGCCTCGGCCACGCGGCGCGCGCTGGTCGGCAGCTCAGCCACGAGCGGTCACCACGGCGCGGCACGCGCGCATCTGCGCGAGGTGCTCGAGGTCGTGATCGGCGGCGTGGGTCGCGTACTGCCCCAGCGTTAGCGGGCCGAAGTGCCCCGAGAGGCCAGGGCGCTCGGCGGCGCCGGGCGGCAGCGTCACGAGATACGCCAGCGTCTCGGCACGCGCGCGCCGGAAGCTCGCGAGGTCGTCCTCGAAGCGCCCCTCGCGCCGGTCGCGCTCGCGCTCCCACGCGACCGGATCGAAGGCGTCGAAGCGCGGGTGCTCCTGCGTCGCCATGAGCCGAAAGCGCGGCAGGAAGAGCCGGCTCTCGAGCTCCATGAGGTGTGCGAGCACCTCCTTCATCGACCACTCGCCCGGCTCTGGTCGCTCGCGCAGCCTGCGGGCATCGAGGCCGGCGGCCAGCTCGGCGACACGATCGGGCGTGGCGACGAGCACGTCGAGCAGCTCGGACATCGAGAGCGCCAGGCGAGCCTCGCAGCGCCGCGGCGTCAGGCCCAGCGTCGCGCGAACGTCCTGGATCTGGCGCAGATGCTCCGTGTCGTGCGCGTCCATCGTTGCCGCGTACGTCTCCACGGTCAGCGGACCGCGGCTGGGACTCACGCCCTCGCGTCGCCAGCCGGCCTCGTCGAGCGCGCCGAGCAATGCGACGGCCTGCCGGCGCGCATCTGTGAATGCGGCGAGCAGCGTCGCGAGGTCGGCGTTGTCGCCCTCGGTGCGCCGGCCCGAGGCGAAGACGGGTCGCGATTCGGCGAGCATGCGGCGCAGCCGCGGCAAGAACGTGTCGCGATCGCCTTCGACCAGGTGGCGGACGACTTCACCGATCGACCACTCGCCGGGCTTGGGCGGTGTCCACGCCAGCTCGCCGGCGGCATCGCGCGTCATCTCGCGCAGGAGCACCGGCGTCGCGGCGAGTCGTGCAGCGTTCAGCTGTCGATCGGTCAGGCGGCTCACAGCCCGCGCACCGCAGCGAGCACCGCCTCGGGATCCGGGCGCACCTGGAAATTATTGCTGATCCACAGCCAGCGGACGACGCCGTCGCGATCGAGCACGACCGTCGTCGGAATCGGGACGTCCTCGCCAGACGCGCCGCCGCGCGCGTGCACCAGCCCGTAGCGCCGCGTCACCGCGAGATCGGAGTCGGCGACGAAGCGATAGCTCAGGTGCAGCCGCTGCGCCATCTCGTGGCTGCGAGCGTTCGGATCGGGCGACACGGCGATGATCTCGACGCCGGCCTTCTCCGCTTCCGACAACGCAGCTCCAAGCCCTTGGAGCTCGGCGACGCAGAACGGTCACCAGTAGCCGCGATAGAAGACGAGGACGACGGGCTTTTGCCCGCGGTAGTCGGCGAGCGAGACCGGCCGGCCGTCGGCGTCGGGCAGTGTGAACGCCGCCGGTCGTTCGCGCACGCGCAGCGTCGTGTGCGCCTCGGGAATGCGCGCGAGAACGAAGTTGAACGTCGCGCTGCCGAGCAACAACAGGAGCGAGACGGCCAGCGTCGCCCACCCGTACCAGCGCCGTCCGAGCGCCACGGCGAGCGCGGCGATCGTGGTCGCAATCGCGAACGCGGCGACGTAGCCCTCGGGGTTGTTGCGGACGGCGGGGACGCGCAGGAGCTGCGAATACACCGTGATCGCCGCGACCGAGATGAGCAGGCTGAGCGTGACGAGCCAGCCGGGTCTCATGCCCGACGGCTCACGACATCACGATGCGATCGAACGCCTCGGCGTACGCATAGCCGGCCGCTCGGCCCAGCTCGGCGCCGCGCTCGCGCACGCGCTTTTCGACCGCCGCGAAGTCTTTGAACTGACTCGCGTGACAGGCCAGGGCCTTGATCTTCAAGTCCATGACGTCGCTGATATCCACCACGACGTGAGGGTTCTGCCACTGCATCACGTAGACCTCGCGCGTCTTGTGGGGCTCGTATTGCGGCATCAGCTCGGGGAAGGCGAGATGGTCGCGCGACAGCGGATAGACGCAGTCGAGCGCGACGCCGCCGGCCGTGCGGTGATCGCGGTGCGAGGCGCCGAGGTTGTAGGTGCGCTGGGGATTCTGGCAGACGACGAGGTCGGGCCGGTGGCGCCGGATCTCACGCGCGACGTCCAGACGGAGCGCTCGCGTGTCTTCCACTTCGCCGTCGGGATAGCCGAGAAACGTGACCTGCTCGACGCCAAGCGCGCGTGAGGCGTTGCGCTGCTCCTCGGCGCGGATGGCGGCGAGCCGCGGTGACGTCATCGTCCGGTCGCTGGAGCCCTTGTCGCCGTTGGTCACGACGACGAGGGCGACGTCTTTGCCTTCCTTCACGAACTTCGCCACCGTGCCGCCTGCGCCGAATTCGCAGTCGTCGGGGTGGGCGACGATCACCAGGACGCTTCGGATCGGGTCAGTCATGCGCTCGCTCGCTCCCGTCGAGAATGTGTGATTGGGATGCCACGGTTCAGCATACCGATTCGCATGCGACGCTGTGCGATAATCCCCCGTGCCGATGGCGGAGCGCGCACGCCGGATCGCGGTGGTCGTGCTGGTTCTGCTTCTTGCCGTGCCGCCGCTGGCGACCGCGCTGCCGGGCTCGCCGGCCAGCGTGCGCGTCGCCGGAATCACGCTGCTCTGGTGGTACGTGGCGTGCGTCGGCCCGCTCGCCGCTGTCCTCGTCATCGCGCTGTCGCGCATCTTTCGATGACACTGCTGCGCGCCCTCGCGGCCTGGCCGGGGCCGGCGCTCGTCGCCATCATGATCGCGGCTGTTGCTGGGGGCGCGGCCGCTGCGCCGACGCTGGTGCTCGCCGTCGCAGTGTCGCCACTGCTCGCGCTCGTTCAGCCGCCGTGCGCGCCCGCGGCCCGCCATCCGATCACGCTCACCATCGCGCTCGCCGTCGCGGCGCTGCTGCTCTGGGCGCATCTCGCCGTGGTCGCCGACGCGGCGGCGCTGCTCGGCGCGCGCCGCTGGCAGGCGTGCCTGGCGGCCGCCGCGCTGGCGCTGCTCGCCACGCTGATGCCGCACGCGGCGCGCTGGCGAACCGCCGCCGTCGCGCTCGGCGCTGCCGCGCTGTTGGTCGTGCTCATCACCGCTGGTGCGGCGCTCCAGCGTGCGCCCTGGGCGGCGTGGCGAGATGCCGCCGCGCGGCCGGCCCTCGTGTTCGGTGAAGGCAGCCCGTGGGTCGCGGCGGGTGAGCGCTTCGTGCGCGGCACCACTCTGGCGTTTCACGAAGGGCATCGCGTTGTTGCGGTGACGCCCGGCACATTCCGCGTCGTCGAAACCGACGGCGAGCGGCCCGTCGTCCGCGACTGGCGTCTGGCCGCCGGCGACGCGCTCAGCATCCGCCCCGGCGACACGCTCACCGCGGAGCCGGGTAGCCGGCTACGCTTCGAGCCCGGCAAGCGAGTTCCCGGAGCTCCGCCGTCCGGCGCCGCGTGGGGGGATGCCGCCTCGCGTGCGTCGTGGGTTCATGCGCTGGCGCTGGTGGTGACCGTCACACTCGGCGCGTGCGCGCTCGTCCCTTCTGCTGCGAAACGGCTGAGCGCTGCGTCCGCCATCGCGCTGGCGATCGCTGCCGTCGCGGCATCGTGGGGCGCGTATGCGACGTTGCTCGCGCCCGAGGCAGGACTCGCCGGGTCACCGGCTGAGGCGGTGCTGTCGCTCTCGCGCGCGGCGGCACTGCCGGGGCACGGGGTGTCGCCGGCCATGCTGATCGGCCTCGTGACGCTCGGGCTGCTCGCGTTGTTCGTCGCGGCGGCCGACGCGCTTCGACAACCCATCGTGGAAGCCGGCGGCGCGCGGTGGCCGGGATTGTGGAGCGCCGTCATCGTGGCGGCGGCCGTCGGCGGCGCGGTTCCGAGCGTGGCGCCGTGGACACCGCTCGCGGCGGGTCTGGCGCTCGCGGGCGGCGCGATCGCCGCGCCGCGGCTTGCCGGCGCCGACGGCGCTCGCATCGCCTCGTGGCCCGCGTCGGCCGCCGGCGGCCTGATCGGCGCGGCCGTCTTCATCGGAGTGACTGCGTTCGGGGCACGGTTGCCCCCGGTGCTGGCCGCGCTGCGCGAGGCGCCGGTGCTTGCGGCGGCGCCGGCGGCCTGGGTGATCGTGAAAGTTTTACGACGCGAGGCGCCGGCGGCCCGCTGAGGGTTGGCAACCAGCCCACCGGACCACCATAATGGTGATCCATGGCCAGTGATCGGATCGTCGTCCGTGGTGCCCGCGAACACAACCTCAAGAACATCGACGTCGAGCTTCCCCGGGATCAGCTGGTCGTCCTGACAGGCCTGTCCGGCTCCGGCAAGTCCTCGCTGGCGTTCGACACCATCTACGCCGAGGGCCAGCGCCGTTACGTCGAGTCGCTGTCCGCTTACGCGCGCCAGTTCCTCGAGCAGATGGAGAAGCCCGAGGTCGACTCGATCGAGGGACTGTCGCCCGCGATCTCGATCGAGCAGAAGACGACGAGCAAGAACCCGCGCTCGACGGTCGGCACGGTGACCGAGATCTACGATTACCTGCGCGTGCTGTTCGCGCGGGTCGGTGTCCCGCACTGCCCCGAGTGCGGCAAGGTGATCTCCGCGCAAACCGTGCAGCAGATGGTCGATCGCGTGCTGCTGCAGCCCGCGGGCACGCGGCTGCTGGTGCTGGCGCCGGTCGTGCGCGGCCGGAAGGGCGAGTACAAGAAGCTCTTCTTCGATCTGCAGCGTCAGGGGTTCTCGCGTGTGCGCGTCAACGGTGTCGTGCGCGAGCTCGGCGAAGAGATCGATCTCGACAAGAAGCGCAAGCACACCATCGAGGTCGTCGTCGATCGGCTCGTCGTCAAAGATGGCCTCGGCGCTCGACTGGCCGACTCATTAGAGACTGCACTCCGCCTCGCCGACGGCATCGTCCAAGTCGAAACGGTGGCCGCGGGCGATGGTGAGGCCGCCACGCGACCGGGGGGGTCTGGGGGGAGCGGTACGGTCCCCCCAGCACAATGGAGCGGTACGGTCCCCCCAGCAAAACAGTCAAGGGGGTCGCACAACCTTCCCTCCGCCCCCATGCTTTTCTCCGAGCGCCTCGCGTGCGCTGACTGCGGCATCTCGTTCCCCGAGGTGTCGCCGCGCATGTTCTCCTTCAACAACCCGTATGGCGCCTGTCCGGAGTGCGGCGGCATCGGCACGCGCTTCGAGATCGATCCCGAGCGGCTGGTGCCGAATGTCAATCGCTCGCTCAAAGCCGGCGCGCTGGCGCCGTGGGCGGGCCGCGAGAGCGCCTACTTCAAGCAGACACTGGCTGTACTCGCCAAGCGCTACAAGTTCTCGCTCGAGGAGCCGTGGGCAAAGCTCAAGAAGCCGATCAGGGACGTCATCTTGTACGGCGACCGAGACGGCGGCTTCGAGGGTGTCGTCAAGCTGCTCGAGCGTCGCTATCGCGAGACCGAATCGGAAGACGCGCGGCGCGAGGTCGAGACGTTCATGGCCGAGCGGCGGTGTCCGGTGTGCCAGGGATCCCGGCTGCGCCGGGAGTCGCTCGGACTCCAGATCGCGGACAAGTCGATCGCCGACGTCGTGCGGCTCACCATCAAGGATGCTGCGACGTTTTTCTCCACGCTGAAGCTCGGCGAGCGTGAGGCGGCCATTGCGCGGCGCGTGCTCAAGGAGATTCGTGAGCGCCTCGGCTTTCTCGCCAACGTGGGGCTCGAGTACCTGACGCTGGACCGGCCGGCGGGGACGCTGTCCGGCGGCGAGGGGCAGCGCATCCGCCTGGCCACGCAAATCGGCTCGAGCCTCGTCGGCGTCCTTTATATATTGGACGAGCCCTCGATCGGGCTGCACCAGCGTGACAACCGGCGGCTGCTCGACACGCTGAAACGGCTGCGCGATCTCGGCAACACCGTGCTGGTCGTCGAGCACGACGAGGAAACCATCCGCTCCGCCGACTACGTCGTCGATCTCGGGCCTGGCGCTGGAGAGCTGGGCGGCCACGTCGTCGCCATCGGGACGCCCGACGAGATCATCGCCAACGAGCAGTCGCTCACCGGCCGGTTCCTGTCGGGCAAGCGGGCCATCCACGTGCCCGAGACGCGCCGCAAGGGCACCGGCAATGCGCTGATCATCCACGAGCCGCGCGAGCACAACCTCAAGGGCCAGCCGGTGACGATCCCGCTCGGCACGTTCACGTGCGTGACCGGCGTGTCGGGCTCGGGCAAGTCGACGCTCGTGAACGACATCTTGTATCGCGCGCTGGCGCAGATGCTCCACCGTGCGCAGGACCGGCCCGGCGCGCATACGCGCATCGAGGGCGCGCAGCACATCGACAAGGTCGTCGACATCGACCAGTCGCCCATCGGCCGGACGCCCCGGAGCAATCCGGCAACCTACACCGGCGTGTTCGCGTTCATCCGCGCGCTGTTCGCGCGGACCCAAGAGGCGCGGATGCGCGGCTATCAGCCGGGACGCTTCTCGTTCAACGTCAAGGGCGGGCGCTGCGAGGCGTGCCAGGGCGACGGCCTCGTGAAGATCGAGATGCACTTCCTGCCCGACGTCTACGTGACCTGCGACGTGTGCAAGGGCAAGCGCTACAACCGGGAGACGCTGGACGTCCACTATAAAGCCAAGAGCATCGCCGAAGTGCTCGACATGACCGTGCATCAGGCGCTCGAGTTCTTCGACGCCGTGCCCGTCATCAAGCAGAAGCTGCAGACGTTGCACGACGTCGGCCTCGATTACATCCGCCTCGGCCAATCTGCCACGACGCTATCCGGCGGCGAAGCGCAGCGGGTGAAGCTGGCGACCGAGCTCTCACGGCGAGCGACGGGACGAACACTCTACATCCTCGACGAGCCGACGACCGGACTGCACTTCGCCGATATCGAAAAGCTGCTCGAGGTGCTGAATCGGCTCGTCGATCAGGGCAACACCGTGGTGATCATCGAGCACAATCTGGACGTCATCAAAACGGCCGACTGGGTCATCGATCTCGGTCCCGAGGGCGGCGACGACGGCGGTCGCGTGGTCGCCACCGGCACGCCGGAGGCGCTCGCACGCCAGGCCGACAAGTCCTACACGGGTCAGTTCCTGCGTGCCGCGCTGGCCGCGCGGCGCGCCGGGTAGCGCGCGATGCGGCGCACGAAGATCGTCTGCACCATCGGACCCGCGTCCTGCACCGTCGATCAGCTCGACCGGCTGGCGGCGGCCGGCATGGACGTCGCGCGGCTCAACTTCTCGCACGGCACGCACGCCGAGCACGCCGAGGTCATCCGCCGGATCCGGGACGCCGAGACGCGATGGAACCGTCCGGTCGCCATTCTTCAAGATCTGCAGGGCCCGAAGATCCGCCTCGGCACGTTCGGCGAGGGCGGCGGCCGGCGCGTTGACCTCGAGGCCGGACGGCCGTTCACGCTGTGTCGGACGCCTTGCGTCGGCAGCAACGAGCGCGTTTTCGTCTCGCCGCCGGAATATCTCGGCCGCGTGAAGTCCGGCGACGAGATCTGGATGGACGACGGCATGATCCAGCTGCGCGTGGAGGCGACGACGTCGGCGGAGGTGCGCTGCGTCGTCGTCGCCGGCGGGCGGATCAGCGACCACAAGGGCATCTCGCTGCCGCACGTCGATCTGCCCGCCTCGTGCCTGACCGACAAGGATGTCGAGGATCTCAAATTCGGGATCGAGCAAGGCGTGGATTTCGTCGCCGTGTCGTTCGTCCGTAGCGCCGACGACGTCCGCGAGGTGCGCCGATTCCTCGACGGGCAGGGCTCCGACATCCCGCTCGTCGCCAAGCTAGAGCGTCACGAGGTGCTCGACAGCCTGCCGGCCGTCGTCCGCGCCGTCGATGCGGTGATGGTCGCGCGCGGCGATCTGGGGGTCGACGTCCCGCTCGAGGACGTGCCGCACATCCAGAAAGAGATCATCCGACAGGCGCACGCCGCCAAGGTGCCCGTCATTGTCGCGACGCAGATGCTCGAGTCGATGGTGACGCACATGCGACCCACGCGCGCGGAAGTCGCCGACGTCACCGCGGCCATCTTCGACGGCGCCGATGCCATCATGCTGTCCGCGGAGACGGCCTCAGGCCGATATCCGGCCGAAGCCGTGGAGTTCATGGCCCGAATCGCCGAGCGCGCGGAGCAGGCCGCCCTGACCCAGGAGCCGACGCGCCGCCGGCGCGAGAACCGGGCGCCCGTGGGATTTCCGGAAGCGGTCTCGGATGCCGCCGCCAGCGCCGCGCGCGCGCTCGACGCGCGCGCCATCGTGGCGTTCACCCAGTCGGGATTCTCCGCGCGCCTCATCTCGCACGAGCGCCCGGCGACGCCGATCATCGCGTTCACGCCGTTCACGTCCGTGCAGCGGCGCCTGACGCTCACGTGGGGCGTGACCTCGCGGCTCATCCGCAAGGTGGAGACCACCGACGAGATGGTCGAGGAGATCGAGGCCACGCTGCTCGGCGACGGCACCGTGCGCGCCGAGGATGTGCTCGTGATCATCTCCGGCTCACCGATGTGGGTCACGGGCACCACGAACCTCATGAAGATTCACCGCGTCGGGGAACGCCGCTGAGCGGGGGCCGCCGGCTCCTGCTCCTCGTCGTCGCCATCGCCGGCGTCGCGGGGATTTGGGCCGGCGGCGCTGTGTTGCTCCTGCGGCAGATCGACGCGCGGCACGACGCGCTCATCGATGTCATCGTCGAGCGCGTCGCCAGCGCCGCGCACGAGCAACAGTCCGCCCTCCTGCGCGAGGCCACGCTGCTGGCGCAGGATCCGGCGGTGGTGGAAGGCGCGCGCAAGGGGGATTGGCCCACGCTCGCGCGCGGCGCCGCGCGCCTGCGCGCGCTGACGCTCGAGCGCGTCGCGGATGTCGTCGTGGTCCAGGACATCGGCGGCGCCTCACTCCTGCAAGTCCCGCCGACGCCGCCCCTGGCGCTTCCCGCGTTCGGTCCGCCCGCCAAGGTGCGGGCGACGTTCGCCACGGTGGATCGCCGTACATATCTGCTCGCGATCGCCGCCATCGGCGGCGAAGCGGGCGCGGGCGTGGTCGTCGTCGGGCGGCACGTCGACCGACTCGATCCTCAGCTCGGCAGCGGCACGGGCCTGATCGTCGTCAACGGCGACACGCTCCGCTATTCCACCCTACCGGCCACGCCGACAGAGGGCTGGGCCGCGGCGACGGCCGCCGGCGAGCGCATGCTCGCGGGCGAGCCGTGGCGGTTCGGCAACGTCGGTCGGGTCGGCGGCGACGTGGCCTGGGCCGCGGTGAGGTTCACCGACGCCGTCGCCGAACGGCGCGCCGCGGCGCGTGCGCTCAGCGCGGGCGGTGGCGTGACGATTCTGATCACGGCGCTGCTCGTCGTCCTGCTCACGCATCGCGGTCGATCCGCTTCGGGCACCGCGGCCGTTCGGCCGACGGCCAGTCTCGTGCCCGTCGGCGGGGCGCCCGGGGCGTCGCCGTTCTCAACCGTTGTGAGCGGTCGTCGCGAGCTGCAGGCCCTGTATGCGACCGCGCTCGCCGTGGGCAACGCAAACGAGCTGGAGTCGACGGCGACGCAGACGCTGGACGTGCTGTGCACGGTGGCGCGGATGAATGTGGGCATGGTCTATCGCGTGGATCGCGCGAGCGGCCGGCTGGTGCTGATCGCGCACCACGGCATCCCGCCGCGGTACATGGAATTGTCCCGCGCGCGCGACATGGAGCGCACGCGCATCGGCCAGGTGGCGCGCACCGGGGAGCATTCGGTGGTGGACCTCGACCCCACACGAATCAAGAATGCGACGCTGAAGGAGGCGGTGGCCGCCGAAGGCTATCGCACCCAGCTGGCGCTGCCGATTCCCGTGCAGGGCGTCACGTGGGGCGTGATGGCGCTCGTCTCGCGTGAGCGCCGCCGCTTCGACGCCGACGAGCTGATGCTGCTGCGCGCGGCCGCGCACCAGCTGGGGCTCGCGGTCGGCCGCGCGGCGCTGATCGGCGAGCTGCGACAGAAGTCGCGACGGCTCGAGATCCTCACGCGCGTCACCGCGCGCCTGGCGGCGACGGTCCCGCAGGCCGAGCTCCTGCAGCGCGTGACGGATGGCGCCCGCGAGATGTTCGATGCGACCGTGGCGCGACTCTGGCTGGTCGACGACGACGCTCTCACGCTGTCGGTGCGGGCCAGTGCGGGCGCCGACCTCACCGACGCCGCGGAGAAGATGCCGATCGGCGAGGGGCTCGTCGGGCGCGTGGTGGCCACGCGCGCGCCGCTCGCCATCGCCGATGTGGCGAAGGACCAGCGACCGCTCAATACCGAGCCGCTCGAAACGCTCGGCCTGGCGGCGTTCGCGGGGGTTCCGCTGCTCATCGGCGACCGCGTCCTCGGCGTGCTCGCCATCGGGCTCAGGGAGCGTTACGAGTACTCGGCGGAGGAGCTCGAGGTGTTCGCGTCGCTCGGCAATCAGGCGGCCGTCGCCATCGAGAACGGTCGTCTGTTCGACAGCGAAAGGATGCGTCGCGAGCACGTGGCGGCGCTCCTCGACATCAACACGAAGATCGGAACCATGATGTCCACCGAGGCCCTGCTCGCCTCCGTCGCCGAGGAGGCCGCGCGACTGCTCGACGTCGACAACGCCGGCTTCCGGCTGCGTCAGGGCGACGAGCTCGTGGTGGCCGGGCTGGCGGGCACCGCGCGCGAGACCATGAAGCGTGCGCGCATCGGACTCAACGAGAGTCTCAGTGGCAAAGTGTTTTCCACCGGGCAGTCGCTGATCCTCGACGACATCACGGCGTCTCCGCACATCATCGCCGAGCACTTGGCCGCCGACCGCGCGTTCGGCTACACGACCTTCCTGGGCGTGCCGCTCAAGATGGGCGACCGCACGATCGGCGTGCTGAGCTTCCGCGCGCGCCGGCGCTTCAGCGCGCGCGACCAGGAGCTGGCGGAGGCCTTCGCGGGCCAGGCGGCCATCGCCATCGAGCACGCGCGGCTCGTGCACGAGGCGTCCGAGCAAACCGATCGGATGCGGGCGTTGGCCGATCTCTCGCGTGTGTTCGCGGGCACGCTCGATCCCGATGTGGTCAGCCAGCGCATCGCGGACTGCGTCCGCAGTCTGTTCTCGTCGGTCTCCGCCTCGCTGTTTCGGGTGGATCCCGCCAACGGCGATCTCGTCCCCGTAGCGACGTCGACCGGACGCACCGGCGACGTGCCGCGCGCGCCCGTGCTGCCGCGCGGCGTCGGCATCTCCGGGCTCGCGGCGGAGTCCCGCCGCGTCGTGTTCTCGCCGGACGTCTTCGAGGATCCTCACATCGAGAAGACGGATGCCCTCCGGGCGTGGGTCGCCGCCGTCGGCCACTACTCGGCCATCGCCGTGCCCCTCATCGTCAACGACGTCGTGGTCGGCGTGCTCACCGTCAGCGGCGAGCGCGGGCGCGTCTTCACCGATGCGGACGCGCGTCTGGCCCAAACGTTCGCCGACCAGGCGGCGCTCGCGCTGGCCAACGCCCGCCTGTACGCCGAGTCCGCGCAGCGGCGCGCGGAAGCCGAGGAGCTGGCGCGCCTGGCGCGCACGCTGACCGAGTCGCTCGACGTCTCCGAGGTCGCACAACGGACGGTGGACAGCGTGGTGCCGCTGTTCCACGCCCACGCCTCAATCGTGCGCCTGCTGCAGCCGGATGGCTCGCTCACCACGCTCGCACGCGGCGGCCGAATGCCGGAGCAGCTCGCCGCCGGCCACGTGCTGCCGCCCGGCTTCGGGATCATGGGCCGTGCCGTCGCCGAGGGCCGCGCCGTCATGACGCCGGACGCGCTTGCCGACGGCGCGACGCGGATGTCGGACGATCTGGCCCAAGCGCTGCACGCCGCTGGCATCGTCGCCGTGCTGGCGGTGCCGATGCGCGCCAAGGGCGTGATCATCGGTGCGCTCGGCGTGGCCGACATGCGCGGCCGCGTGTTCACCGATGCCGAGGCTGCGCTGCTCCAGGCCTTCGCCGACCAGGCCACGCTGGCGCTGGAGAACGCGCGACTATTCTCGGGCGAGCGCTCGCGCCGACAGCATCTCGCCGCGCTCGCGGAAATGGAGCGCGAGCTCGCCGCCGTGCTCGATGCGGAGCGACTGCCGGCGCTGATCGTCGAGCGCGCGACCGACTTCTTCAAGGCCGCCGGCGCCCTGTGGACGCTCGAGGAGGATGGCACGCTCATTCCGCGCGCGTGGACGGGCCAGGAGCTGACCGGCGAGCGGTTCGGGCGCGGCGAGGGCCTGGCGGGTGTCGCGATCAACGAGCGCCGGGGCATCATCACCAATGACTACGCGCGCTCAGCCCACGCCATGCCTCGGTATGTGGCCCGGGGTCTCCGCTGCGTCATCATGCAGCCCGTCGTCCTGCGCGACCGCCCGCTGGGAGTCCTCACGATGAGCCGCACGGGCGCCGACGCCCTGCCGTTCGATGTCGAGGACCTCGCGCTGCTCCAGAGCCTTGCGGCGCACTCGGCCACCGCGCTTGAGAATGCGCGGCTCTATGCCGAGGCCCGGCGCTACGCCGAGCGATTGCGGGCGCTCGAAGAGGTCAATCGGCTGGTGTCGTCCTCACTCGAGCCGGACGAGGTGCTCGCGAACCTCGCGCGGGCGATCTCGCAGTTCTTCGATGCGCCGTATGTGAGCGTCTGGAGCCTGGATGAATCCACAGGCCGACTACGCCGCGCGTTGACGCACGGGCACGCCGCCGCGCTCGCCCCCGAGCTGCACCAGGAGCTCGCACCGGGCGAGGGCGCCGTCGGCTGGGTCGTCGCCCACCGCACGCCGATTCTGTGGACCGACGTCGCCACGGATTCGCGCATGATCGATGCGGCCGAGCTGGTGCGCGCCGGGCTCGCGTCGTTCACCGCCTATCCCATCATGATCGGCGAGCGCGTGCTCGGCGCCTTCGCGGTGCACCGCGCGACGTCGTGGCGCGAGACACCGGAGACCACCTCGCTCATGGGCTCGCTGGCCGCGCAGGCGGCCGTCGCCCTCGAGAACGCACGGCTCTACTCGGAGACCACCCGCCGGCTCACGCAGACACGCGCGCTGCTCGAGGTGGCGGAGATCCTCAATTCCACCCTCGACGCACGGCAGATGCTGAAGCGCCTGGCCGTGAAGGTCGCCCAGGTGTGCGGCGTCGACCGCTGCTCCATCGAGCGCTGGGAAGGCGACCGCGTGGTTCCGCTGATGTCGCAGTTCGCGGACGGGCGCAAGATGCCCGCCATGTGGGATCACTTCCTCACCGACGCCAACCGGCCTCCTCGCGACGTCGCGGTCAACGCGCGCGCGATCGCGACGCGCCGGCCCGTGATCGTCGAGGACGCAAGCGACCCTGCGCTGACGCCTCCGGAATGGGTGGCCGCGTTCGGCCTCAAGGCGTACATGACGGTGCCGATGGTGCGGCAGGACGACGTCATCGGCGTCGTCACGCTCGATTACTGCGACCGCGCCCGGCCGTTCGCGCCGTGGCAGGTGGACCTGGCGACCGCGGTGGTCGGCCAGATCGTGCTCGCGCTGGAAAACACGCGGCTCTTCGTCGAGGCCCAGGAGCGCTTGCGCGAGACGACGACGCTGCTCGAGGTGGGCCGCGTGCTCTCCCAGCCGGACGCCGGCAACGATCTCATGCGGCGGCTCGCAGCGGAGGTCGCGCGCGCGTTCGGCGCCGACACGGTGGGCGCGTACCTCGTCGACGAGCGCAAGGAGCGGCTGATCGCAGTCGGCGGCTACCACGTGCCGAAGGAGCTGCTGCGCTTCTTTTCGGAGCGGCCGATCGTGTTCGACCGCTTTCCGTGGCTGCGAGATGCCTGGCGCGCCGGACGAGCCGCGGCCAGCGCCGATCCACACTACGATCCGCGCTTCGATCAGTCGTGGCAGGCGGCGCTGCCGCCGCACTCAGTGCTCTTCGTGCCGACGCTCGCGCACGGCGAGCCGGTCGGCGGCCTGTTCCTGGTGTGGTGGCAAACGGGACGGCTCTTCGACCCGGCGGAGGTCCGGCTGGTCGAGGGCATCGCGGCACAAGTCGGGCTCGCGATGGAGAACAGCGAGCTGGCGCGGCAGACGCAGCGGAAGCTGGCGGAGACTCAGACGCTCCTGTCGGCGAGCCGAGCGCTATCCTCCACGCTGGACGTCCAGGCGCAGCTGCGCCATTTCCTGCGCGCCGTCGCCAAGACGCTGGGCGCCGATTGCGTCGGCGCGTGGCTGGTGGACGCCGACGGCGAGTGGTTGGAGCCCGTGGCCGGTTATCACGTCCCGCCGGCGCAGCTCACCGCCTTCCGCGACCTGCGCCTGTCGCTCCTCAAGGACGACTTCTACGCGCAGGGTGCGCGCACGAAGCGGCCGGTCTACACGAGCGACGCCGCCAATGATTCTCGGTTGCCGCCGATCGTGCGCGAGCGCGGGCCGCATCGCACCCAGCTGTTCGTGCCGGTCATCGTCAAAGACCGGATGATCGGGGCCTTCGCCGCCGTCTGGTGGCAGACCGCGCGCCGCTTCTCGGACGACGAGATTGCATTGATGGAGGCCATCGCCAACCAGGCCGGCGTGGCGCTGGAGAACGGCCGCCTGTTCGAGGAGAACCGGCAGCGCCTCGAGGAGCTGTCGGTGCTGCACGATCTCTCGCGCGCGGTCACGGGCCAGCTCGACCGCGGCGCGGTCGTGGAGGCCGTGCGCCGCCACGTTGCCCGGGTGCTGGACGCGCGCAACATGGTCGTGATCCTCTGCAACGCCGAGCGCGAAGAGCTCGAGATCGTGCTCCGCGTCACCGAGGGCGCCGACGATCCGCACGAGCCGCGCCGCTATCCAATCGGCGACATCGGGCTGATGTCCGTCGTGCTCGCGACCAGCCGGCCGCTGCGCACCGACGACTACGCCGCCGAGTGCGTGCGGAACGGCGTCGAACCGATCGCGGGCTCGGCACACCTGCGCCACTGGCTCGGGGTGCCCATGACGGCGGGCGAACGGGTGCTCGGGCTCATCGTCCTGCGCGGCGGCGAGCGCCCGTTCGGCGAAGCCGACGAGCGACTGCTGGTCAACATCGCGCACCTGGCCGCGCTCGCGCTGCGCAGCGTCCGCCTGTTCGAGGAACGGTCGCGCGCGTACGGCGAGCTCGCCGCCGCCCAGGATCAGCTCGTGCGCACCGAGAAGCTGCGCGCGCTCGGTGAGATGGCCTCCGGCGTGGCGCACGACTTCAACAACCTGCTTGCCTCGGTGCTGGGCCGCGCGCAGCTGCTGATGCGCCGCGTTCAGGATCCGCAGCAGCTGCAGTGGCTGCGGGTGATCGAGCGCTCCGCGCTCGACGGCGCGCAGACGGTGCGCCGACTGCAGGAGTTCACGCGCATCCGGCGCGACCAGCCGATGGTGCCGCTCGACCTGACTCAGATCGTGCGCGACGCGCTCGACATCACCCAATCGCGGTGGCGCGAGGAGCCGGTGAGCCGCGGGATCGTCATCGAGGTGCGCACGCAGCTCGATCCAGTGCCGCCGATCCTCGGCGACGCCTCCGAGCTGCGCGAGGCGTTGACGAACCTGATCCTCAACGCCGTCGACGCCATGCCGAACGGTGGCACGCTCACTTTGACCACGCGCTCCACGGAGGAGCACGTCGACGTGCTCGTGGCGGATACGGGGGTCGGGATTCCGCGCGACGTGCGGGACAATATCTTCGACCCGTTCTTCACGACCAAGGGGCCCAAGGGCACCGGCCTTGGACTCTCGATGACGTACGGGATCGCCTCGCGGCACGGTGGCTCCGTGACGGTCGACAGCGAGGAAGGCCGAGGCTCGACCTTCACGCTCTCGTTTCCGTCCGCGGCCACCGTCGAGCCGCCGGCGGCGCCGGCGCCGCGTGCGGCGCCGGGCCCCGTGCGCCCGCTGCGGTGCCTCGTGGTGGACGACGAAGAGGCGGTGCGCACGATGCTCGCCGACACCATCGAGTCCGCCGGCCATCGGGCCACCGTGGTGGACGGTGGCGCCGACGCCATCGCGCGCTTCCGCGCCGAGCCGTTCGACGTCGTGCTGACCGATCTCGCGATGCCGCGCGTTTCGGGCTGGCAGGTCGCGCGCGCGGTGAAGCAAATCGCGCCGCGCGTGCCCGTGTTCCTCATCACGGGCTTCGGCGTCGAGCTGTCGCCGGAAGAGCGCCGCGCCCACGGGGTGGACGTCGTCCTCGTGAAGCCGCTGCAGATCCACGAGATCCTCGATGCCCTGGCCGAGGCGGCGCGCAATGCCCCGCCCGCGCCAGCGGAGGACAACCGATGGCCTTTCAACATCTGATCGTCGAGCGTTCCGCGCAAGTCGCGACCATTACGCTCAACCGGCCCGACGCCTACAACGCGCTCAACCTCGGGCTCGGGCGCGAGCTCTTCGCGGCGTCCATCGAGCTGGACGAGGATCCCGACGTGCGCTGCGTCGTCATCACCGGCGCCGGCAAGTCCTTCTGCGCGGGCGGCGATGTGCGCGATTTCGCGGAGAACCTGCCGCGCATCGGCGCGCTCGTCAAGGAGCTGACGACGTATCTGCACGGCGCGATCTCGCGCTTCTGCCGCAGCGACAAGCCAGTCGTCATGGCGATCAACGGCGTCGCCGCCGGTGGCGGTCTGAGCCTGGCGCTGTCCGGCGACCTCGTCGTCGCGGCGGAATCCGCGAAGCTGACGATGGCGTATTCGAAGATCGCGGCGACCCCCGACGGCTCCTCGTCATACTTTCTGCCGCGGCTCGTGGGTCTGCGCCGCGCCATGGAGCTCTATTTCACCAACCGCGTGCTGACGGCCCGCGAGGCGCTCGACTGGGGATTGGTCACGCGGGTGGTGCCGGACGCGGAGCTCAAGAGCGCCGTTGAAGCGCTGTCCCGGGAGCTGGCGCAGGGGCCCTCGAAGGCGTTCGGTGCGGCGAAGCGGCTGTTCCATCAGTCGACGTGGGAGAGCCTGGAGACGCAGATGGAGCTGGAGGCTCAGGCCATCGCCAACTCCGGGCGCACCGAGGACTTCAGGGCCGGGGTGACCGCGTTCGCCAACAAGAAGTCGCCGCCGCCGTTTCAGGGGCGGTGATCGCCGGATTCGACGCGGCGGGCGCTCTATCGGCGCCGACAGGCGAACGACGTTCCCGCGGGAACGTCGGCGGCGATTTAGCGGAGCGTCCGCCGTGGCTGGAAGTTGGCGCGCGCGTTCCCGCGGGAACGTCCCGGCGTCTCGCGTGCGACGCCAGCCGGCCCGCCGCCGACCGCGCGCTCAGCGCGTGGCGATCGCCAAGAGCCGGTCAGGGGGCAGCGCGTCGGGCACCACGAGGTCGAACGCCCAGGGTATAGTGACAGGCGATGAAAGCACGTCTGTACACCCGGCCAGGCTGATCCTCCTGCGCCAAGACGAAGGAGCTGCTCTCGTCTTGGGGGGTCGAGTTCGACCCCATCGACGTCCAGGCGGACGCCGTCGCGCGCGAAGAGATGGTGCGGCTCGGTATTCCGCGGCCGCCCGGGGTCGCCTTCGGTGATCACGTCGTCCACGGCTGGAATCCAGACGGGTACGCGAAGCTGCTCGGCGTCGACTATCGCGCGGCGCGCCGTTTCACGCCCGCCGAGCTAGCCTCGCGGCTGGACCGCGTGCTCGAGTCGGCGCAGAAGCTGACGGAGCGCTTCGACGCGCAGCAGATGGATCACATCCCGCCCGAGCGCAAGCGGACGCTGCGCGATCTCGCGTTCCATGTGTTCCGCCTCTCGCTGGGCTTCGTCGACGCGGTGGACCACGTCGAGCTGCCGGAATCGGTGTATGAAGAGCGCGCGCCCAAGGAGATGGTGACGGGCGGTGACGTCGCGCGTTACGGCGCGCTGGTACGTGCGCGACTCAGCGGTTGGTTCGAGGGCGCGGGTACAGACGAGTATCAGCGCACCGTGCAGACGTACTACGGTCCGCAGGCCGCCGACGATCTGCTGGAGCGCACGACGTGGCACGCCGGCCAGCATCTGCGCCAGCTGTATGTCCTTGCAGATCGGCTCGGCGTAAAGCCACCGGCGCCGCTGCCGGCAGACGCGCTCGCGGGCCTGCCATTGCCCGAAGCGCTCTGGTAGCGCACGACTAGAGCAGGCCGAGCAGCTCCTTTAGATCACGGATTTCGAAGTCCGGCGCCGGCCCTCTCGCGCGGCGTCGGCGGCCGTCGCGGTTGACCCAGGCGACGCGCAGACCGGCAGCCTTCGCGCCCTCGACGTCGTCCACCTCGCTGTCGCCGACGTGCAGCACCTCGTGGGCCGGCAGGCCGAATCGCTCGAGCGCCGTCTGGAACATCAACGGATGGGGCTTGTACGCGCGCACGGCCTCGGAGATCAGCACGAACTCCACGGGCAGCGTGAACGCCCACGCCGCCAGGTGCTCGTGATCGGCGTTGGACAGCACCGCGGAGCGCATCGGCGGCAGCATGCGCAAGACCTCGGCCGCCTCCGGATAGAGGTCGACCTTCGTCGTCACCTGAAAGAAGAGGTCGACGTACGGCGACTCGTCGGCGTCGACACCGAGCTCGCGCAGGAGCGACCGGAGGATGTCGCGCTCGATCTCTCGCAGCGTGCGGAAGTGCGCCTGCTGCGTCGCCTCGCAATAGAGGTCGATCCAGCGCTGGAGCACGTCATCGACGGGCGCCGACACTCGGTGGTCGGCGACGATTTGCCGGGGAATCAGTCGGAGGTCGTCGTTGCGCACGAGCGTACCGTAGGCGTCGAAGATCACCGCCTTGATAGGTCGGCGAGCCATCGTTCGTTGGCATCCGCAAACAGCTTCCGAGTTCGCTCGACGTCGTACGGTCGCTCCTGCAGCGTGTCCGGGTCCCAATCGCTGCGCGGCGTGCCGAAGAAGTCGCCGCCATAGATATGAATCGCACCGGTGAAGACGCGAAGCGGGTTCGTGACGGCGTGGATCACCGACTTTCCGAGCAGCGTGGTGTCCGCGGTCTCGAGTCGCCTGTCTCCCGCGACCTGCAATCCGTTTCCGACGCGACGATAAAACGTGTTGTCCTCACGCCCGCCATAGAGCCCGATGAGCGCCCACATGCGGTGATCGTGCGGGTACACGGCCATCCCCGGCGCCCACACGACGTTCAGAATCGTGAGATCCCGTTCGTGATGCAGGGTCGCGATCAGCGCACGGCGAGGCGTGCCCACTACTGCTTCCACGCCGGACGGGTCACTGACGGCGCGTTCGAGAATCTCCTTGATGGGGAGCTCGGGAGACGATTCGGTGAGCGCGGCACGACACTCCGCGATGAAATGGTCGATGTTCAGCACGACTCTAGTCCTCCGATTCCCACGCGGCGGCCAGCCGGTGGGCCAGACCGCGGTGGCGGCGGAAGTAGAAGGCGAGCATCGCCACCGCCGCCAGGAGATTGCCGACGAAGACCGTCCATCCCGCCAGCTCGTCCATGATCCACGACGCCGCGATGACGATGAGGCCGAAGAAGAAGATCTCGAACGAGGTGAACAGGATCACCAGCGCGAAGATCAGCATCGGCTGTCGCTCGGCGCCCGCGATGAGAAATGCGCCGATGATGCCGAACAGCACGAACGCGATGCCGTGAACGACGGTGTAGGACAGCACCGCCGCCGTCGGCGTCTGCTGACGCAGCAGCGCGCTCCCGAGCAGCTTCGGGGTGCGGAGCATCTCGCCGTGAATGGCGTCGATGGCGAAGAACCAGAGCGCGACGACGGCGGCGCCGATCAGGCCTGCCAGCACGCCCTCGCCGAGCACCTCTCCCCACGAGCCGACGAGGCTCTTGGGCAGCGCGCGATGCGCGCGGAAGAAGTACCAGAGCATGGCTACCGAGGCGAGCAGATTGCCGACGAGCACCGACCACCAGGTCAGCTCGCCCGTCTTCGAGAGACCGAAGACCTGCACCATGGCGAAGAAGAACGCCTCGAAGCAGGCGAACAGAATGATGAACCCGATGAAGAGCTCGGGCTCGCGCTCGCTCATGGCCATGAGGCTCGCCGCGATGACGCCGAAGGCGATGAACGCCAGGCCATGCAGCACGGTGTAGCCGAGGATGGGGCCGAGCGCGGGCGCGACACCGACCGGCGTCTTGATGCCGTAGAAGACGAACGCACCGAGCAGGCCGGGCGTGGCGAACGGCTCGCCGCGTGCGAGGTCGTACGCGAAGAACCACGCGGCGACGACGGCGGCGCCGATGAGGCCGGCAACGATGCCTTCGCGCAGGACCGAGCGTTGTTCGCTCGCCATGGCCGTTCTCGCGCGTATGGTAGCACCCG
>Ga0114129_10000177_pt1 | contig 70549 bp, 65 predicted proteins | sample RhiMetdeltSRZDD1_FD_80071 | JGI IMG/M metagenome (GOLD analysis project Ga0114129, IMG submission 80071) | Populus rhizosphere microbial communities from Tennessee, USA - Rhizosphere MetaG P. deltoides SRZDD1 (version 2) (version 2) | ecosystem: Host-associated > Plants > Roots > Rhizosphere >...
AGAATTCTGCGTACAGGTCGAATTAGCAAGAAGCCTGCGGCGATTCCAAGCGCCCCGACAACCACGGTCAACGCCGAGATTGCGATGATGGTCAGCGCGATCAGGACGATGACGAACATACGAACATAGGTCTCGATGTCCCTCCACTCAGCACGCAGTAAGGAGCGAAGCGTGCTCTCAGCGAAGTAATCGGACACCGTCCACGCGCCGACGACAATTACAGCCAAAACAGCCACGGGCCCGATGAAGATCGGAATGAGGCCGCCGCCCGGTATACCGATTCCCCCGAGAAACGCGTCCATCGTGCCAAAGAGTCGGCGCGCCCAAAGCGCAGACGTGATCGGCCACCGCGCTGCGTCGAGTCGCTGCGGAGAGCCCAGCAAGAGCCGCAAGAGTACGGCAAGCCCTTGCAGGGGCAGCGAGCAGATCGCGAGGATCCCCTGCCAGAGTGTGCTCCGACGCTCCTGCACCGGTGATCGGCGTTGCCATTCCTTGGCCCTGAAGTCCTTGCTCGAGACATCGTTTAGGAAACGAACTCCCTCGCCCCTGACCGGCGGCTGGTCCGACACCTCGTCGTTGAGCAGGAAGCCGAGCACATCATGCTCATCGATCTGCACGGGCGAGCGCCCGTAATGCCGCCTGAAAGCCATGTCCGTGAAGACGAACAACGGAAAGTTCGCCCACACGCCGCCGTCCACGACTGTATGGTGCCACGTCGGGCCGCCGTCCGGCTGGGGAACTGCCAGAACACAGCTAGGGAACGCAAACGGTATCGAGCAGGAGGCCACGACCGCATCAGCGACAGGGCATTCCGGTGTCTCGCGGTGGCTGAGAATGAGCTGGCGGCGCGTCGAGATGTCCGCCGCAACGATATTCAGCTCGATCCCCGTGGCATTGAATAGTTGGCGAAACGTTACTCGATTGGTAGCGGCGGACTCCAGAGGCCCCCTCAGCTGGCAAGCGATGACCTTTTCGAGCCAGTCGCGGAGTCTCTCTCCTGCGAACGCGCCGCCCTTACGGCGCAAATTGCTTAGTCCCGCCCAGAATCCGTTCTGCACGGCTTGGAGACCACCTTCGCTGGTTGCCTGGATCTGGTTAGGGGTGAGTCCACTCGCAATAAGCGTGGCCGTGATCGCCCCCGCTGAGGAGCCGGCGACGGAGCGAAACCAGCATTCGCGCTCGACCATTGCGAAAAGCGCACCGGCGTATGCAATGCCTTTAGCGCCCCCGCCTTCGAAGACACCATAAAAGAGGTGCTTGATGCGCGTCGGATCTCGATACCAGCACGGCTCGGCTATCTGAATTGGCGTCTCAGGCATGTTCTGGCTTACGTTCAAAGAACAGCTTGCTATGCAACCTCACGTATCGAAGTCGACGTGCTTTAGTGCGTCAGGAGGAGGGTCCTTCGGCGGGGGTCCGGGAGGGTCAGCCAAGGCCTTGGAGCTCACAACTAAGAACGTGATCAACGTCACCAACAACGAGTAATGAAACAGCGCTTTCGTCACGTGCATATCGGAACCTCCCTCGGGTGAGTCGCACATGCCCATTTGATCAAGTAGTCGATGCGCAAGCTCTGGTCTTCAACGTACTGCGGTGTGAGATGTCGGAAAGCGACATTCGCATTAGCCAAAGAATCGCTCACGCCGATCTTAAATAGGAGCAGATTGGCGCGTGCCATGAGCTGGTAGATGAATTGATCGTAATTTTCATTAGCGGCCCATTGCAGCCATGTGGAATAAGGCGGTCTACCGATGTTTTCGTCCTTCTCCGCTTCCCTCTTGTAACTAGAAAACTCGTCCAGAGCGCGACCGGCATATCGTAGAGATTCTGTCGCGGCAAGTTTTACGAGCTCATTATTTTTGCTTGTCATATCCAGAGCGATTGCCTTGTAGAGATAGCCCATGGCGATGAAGGCATTGCGATGCGCGCGATCAGATGTCCTCAGTGTGGTGGGGTCGAGGGTGGTGAGGCCCGTGATGGCCGGATCGCTTTGTCTAAGTACTAGATGCGCTACCTTTGTGTCCGCCTGCGCCAGCGAGTACTCGCCATGCAAATCGCGTAAGGCTGAGATCGCGGATATGAAGCGGGCACGGACTTCGGGCGACTTGAATGTGGGAATTGCCGCGGAAGTCACCAAAATGCGTACGCTCGACCAGCGATAGACAGGATGTTGCGTTGTTTCTGGCTTGACGATTTGACTATGGTTAAAGTCGAAAGCAACTGGCTCTGCGTCACAGGCAGTTTCCGAATAGAGCCGAGGCACCACCTTGAACCCCATCGTCGGCAACGTCTCATAAGCGCAGAAAGCTTGTGGTAGTGGCCGATAAGCCGGGCGACTGCGTAACAGCTCGCGCCAATCCGAATCAATGGAGTTCAGATACGTGGCGCCTGCTTCTGTTTGCATATTCCGCAACTGCGGGTTTAGGCTCAACCAAGACGCCCAATCCGCCAGTCCAGACCCGCTCGCTGGCGTAGAGATAAAAAGGACGGCGCCAACTTTGGCCATCTCTAGGTTGCTATTTGCACGATTCCGCAATTTCACCAGGGCGCGCTTGAGGACTAGCCCTCCCATACTGTGAGCAACAAAGTGGACTTCGTCATACTCCCGAAAAATCTTGTCTATCAGCTCGATCTGAAGAAAACGCGCAGATATTTCATCGATGTCGGAGGCACGATCGATCAGCGGGGAGTAGTAGCCGATCGAGTACAAGTCGAAGCTCCGAAAACTCGAATCGCGGCGCGCAAGATCCAACCAAAATGTGCCGCTTGGCGATGTCCAGGTGCCGCGCGTATCTCCGCCGATGCCGTGTATAAAAACGATCGCACGCTTTGGAGCTTGCGCAGCAACTGGTGTAGCGGGAAGGAATACAGACTGCGCCCTATGCTGCGGCGGCGTCGAGTTGCAGGATGTCAGCAGAAATACAACGATAATGGCATGGCGCATTCTTCGCTTCTCCCGTCCGTCTTCACGAACGCCCCTCGGAAGAACACACGCTGCTAGGTTAACCTCGGGCGGGCTCAGATGCTTATCCGGGTGTCCGGAAATGCCGAGCAGGCTGGGCAGGGGTCGCTAGAATCGGCGCGATGCGAACCGTCGTTCACTTTACCGTGGCGTTGTCGTTTTCGCGCCCGCAGGCGGCGCTCGCGCTGGCAAGCTACCGCGAGCAGACGGTGTGCAAGCGCTTGAACAATCTCGCCCTGGACGTGATCGGCAGCTCGGCGGCGGAATTCACCGCACGCATCGATCGCGAGATCCCGCAGTGGGCCAAGGTGATCCGCAGGGCAGGGATCAGCGCGAGCGACTAGGTTGGATCTCGAACGCACCGCTCCGTTTCGCCGGCCGCCCGCCGACGCGGGCTCCTACGCAGCGCGCTGGCACGGCACGCCGCCCGAATGGCTGCGCGGCTCGGTGATCCGCAGCTGTCCGGCGGTCTTCAGCACGCCCGGCTGGGCGAGCGAGCACTGGTTCGACGCTCTGGGGGCGTTCTTCGCCTTCCGGGTGCAGCCCGAGCCGCGCCTCGACTGGCGGCTGCTCGAGTGCGAGGCGAGCGCCGACGCGCGCGCGGGCAGGGCGAGGCTCGCGAGCTTCGGCACGCCGATGCGGCGGCCCTGGTGGCTGCGCCTGTTCCAGCCGGTTGCGCGGCTGACCGACAACGTCAACGTCAACGTGCAGCCGTTCGGCCCCGGTTTGGTCGCGATGACCGAGGCGCCGCGCCAGGCGGCGATCGACCCGCAGACGCTCGCCGTGACCGGCTGGCTGCGCTATGAAGACAAGCTCGGCGGCCCGGCGAGCAGCGCGCACCCGTTGCTCGACATCGAGCGAGGGCTGGTGGTCAACGTGGCGCAGGTCTTCGGGCCGAAGCCCGAGTGCCTGGTCTACCAGCATCCGCGCGGGGAGCTGCGGCGCGAGGTGATCGGCCGCTGGCGCGCCGCCGAGCTGCCGTACGTCCACTCCTTCGCATTGACGCAGCGCCATGCGGTGCTGATCGCGCATCCTCTGCTGGTGCGCCCGAGAAGCATGCTTTGGAGCGACCGGCCCTACATCGACCATTTCCGCTGGCTGCCGGAGCGCGGCACGCGCCTCGTGGTCCTGGAGCGCGCCGGCGGCGAGCCGCGCATCGCCGAGACCGATGCGTGCTTCGTGTTCCACGTCGCCAACGCCTACGACGAGGGCGATGAAATCGTCGTCGATGCGCTCGCCTACCCGCATCCGGGCGTCGTCCACGAGCTGCGCGTCGAGCGGCTGGCGCAGGCGCCCGCGGCCAAGCCCGACTACGTGCGCATTCGCATCACGCGCAGCGGCAAGACGAGCATGGAGCGGCGCCTCGACCAATGCTTCGATTTCCCGGCCATCCACTATTCGCGCGTCGCGGGGCGGCGGCACCGCTACTGCTGGGGCGTCGACCCCTGGACCGCGGAGCGCGTCTCGACGCTCTTCAAGCTCGACGTCGAAACCGGCGCGGCGCGCCGCGCGCGTTTCGACGACTGGATGGTCGGCGAGCCCCTGTTCGTGGCGGCGCCCGGCGGCGGCCGCGAGGACCAGGGCGTGCTGCTCTCGGTCGGCTCGCATCTCGCGCGCGACGCCGCGGCGCTGTTCGTGCTCGACGCCGAGACGCTCGACGTACTGGCGCGCGCCGAAGCCGAAGTCAGCGTGCCGCTCGGCTTCCACGGCACGTTCATCCATTAGATTGGATTTGGGTCAGGCGAAACGAGCGAGCAGCCACCCCACCAGCACAAGCGCGACGCTCGCAGCGACGAGAACGAAGTTGGTCCTGCGGCGGACCATCTTCATCGTCAGATCCTCGCGCTGCAGGAGGTTGCGGAACGCCGCGGTCCTGCTGCCGGGCTCTTCCTTTCGTTCTCGCGCCATGCGGTCCACTATGCAACCGAAGGCGATCGACGCACAGGCAAAATGCAACAGATGAATGGGGATGAACCTGTATCAGCCGACTGGCTTGCGCGCGCTGGCCGGGTCGCACCCGGGCTGCCGTCACTGTTGCGCTATCGGTCCGCCGATTTTCCGCACGATCTCGTCGCCGGCCTGTCGGTCGCGGCAGTCGCCTTGCCGGTAGGCGTGGCGTACGCGCAGCTCACCGGCTTCGGTCCCGAGGTCGGCTTGTACTCCAGCATCCTGCCGCTGGTGGCCTATGCGCTGTTCGGCACGTCGCGGCAGCTCATCATCGGCCCTGATGCAGCGACATGCGCCCTCGTGGCCGCGGCGGTGGCGCCGCTTGCAGCCGGCGATGCCGACGTCTATGCCTCGCTGTCGTTGACGCTGGCCTTCATCGCCGGTCTCCTCTGCATAGCCGGCAGCTTCCTCAAGCTGGGTGCGCTGGCCGATTTCCTGTCGCGGCCGATCCTGGTCGGATTCATGAACGGCATTGCGCTGAGCATCGTGCTCGGCCAGATCGGCAAGCTGCTGGGCTTTTCGGTGGAGGCGGGCGGGATCGTGCCGCGCCTCCTCGAGGTCATCAGCAAGCTCGGCTTGACCCACTGGCCGACGCTTGCCATCGGCGCAGGCAGCTTCGCTCTGTTGTGGCTGGCGCCGCGGCTGGTACCGCGCTTGCCGGCTGCGCTGGTGACGATGATCGCGGCAGCACTCGTAGTCGCGGTACTGGGCCTGGACGGTAAAGGCGTCAAGATCATCGGCGAAGTGCCCGCCGGGCTCCCCCAGCTGCACGTTCCTGCTTTTTCCGCCGAGCTCGTTCCGGAACTGCTGTCGTCTGCCGCCGGCATCGCGTTGATTGCCTTCGCCAGCATGGTGGTGACCGCGCGCAGCTTCGCGATCAAGAACGGCTACGAGATCGACGTCGACCGCGAGTTCGCGGCGCTCGGCGCAGCGAACATCGCTTCCGCGCTGTCGCAGGGCTTCGCCGTGAGTGGAGCCGATTCGCGTACCGCGATGAACGATGCCGCCGGCGGGCGCACACGTGCCGCCGGGCTGGTCGCGGCAGCGGCGATCTGCGTCGTGCTGCTGTTCTTCACCGGGCCGCTGCGCTACGTGCCCACCGCGGCGCTGGGCGCGGTGCTGGTAATAGCCGCGCTGTCCCTGGTGGACCTCGCTGCGCTGCGCACGTTGCTCAAGATCGAGTGGCGCGAGGTTGCCCTGTCGGTCCTGGTTACGCTGGGCGTGGTTGCCTTCGGTGCCGTGCAGGCCATCCTGCTAGCCGTGGTGCTGGCGCTTGTGCGCTTCGTGCGCCTGGTGTCCCGGCCGGCGGTCGAGACGTTGGGCCAGGTGCCCGGGTTCGCCGGCTTCCACTCCCTGCAGCGCCATGCGGATGCCACCACCGTGGCAGGGCTCGTGCTGCTGCGCTTCAACGCGCCGATCGTGTTCTTCAACGCGGCGCAATTCAAGCGCGCTGCGGAGGAGGCCGCAGGCCCGGGGACGCGCTGGCTGGTCCTCGACATGCTGCCGGTCACGATGGTCGACGCCACCGGGTTGCTGACCGCAATCGACTTGATCGGAGCGCTGCGCGCGCAAGGCGTGACGCTCGCGCTCGCGGGCCGCGCTACGCAGTGGCAGAACTGGGCGCGCTCGCGCGGGGTCACTCTGGACGGCGCGGGAGTCCTCACCTTCCCGTCGCTCGAGGAGGCCGTGCGCGCGTACCACGCCGCCGAAGCCGCGGCATGCCCATCCACCCCATGAAGACCTCGCACATGCGCGTCGTCAGGGCGCGCCCGGCTCGACGGTGACTTTCTGGCGCGACTCGGAGAACACCCAGGCGACCGAGATCCCGGCCATGACGCTATGGTCGCTCTTGACGAGGGGGCTCGCTTCGAAGATGGCCCGCTTCAGCGTGTCGTAGCGCGCGAAGGCGCCGAGCCAGAAGCTGCCGAAGCGCCGCGACAAGTACGCGAGCGCGAGCGTTCCCGAGTAGCCGCCGCCGGGTGAATAGGCGGGGCGCTCCGGCGTCGCGAATTCCGGCTCGACTGCGTAGAAGTAGTGGTGGTACTTGGCCGTTGCGAACAGCGGGCCGGCTTGCACGCCGAGGTTCCACGTGCCGTTCAGGAAACTCGGGTGCGTTTCGAGATTCAGGTGCGGAGCGAACACCCAGCCGATGCCGCGCGCCTCCGGGGGATCAACCGCTATCGCCGCGCGCAGCGGAAGCCGCAGGTCGAGCCGCCAGTCCTTGGCGCGGTCTTGCGTGAGCGTGAGATTGAGGCGCGGGCCGATCTCGAGGGTCGGATCGAGGTCCGGCATGCCCTGCCGGGTGCGGTTCTTGTCACTGTCCGTGGGCGGCGTGCCGTTCAGGCTCAGGCCGAGCTCGACGCGATTGGACTCGAACAGGATGCCCCGGACACCCTCGCGGTCGACCCGCAGGAAGTCGCCGCGATAGATGAAATACGGGAACGGATAGGTATAGCTGCGGCTCTCGTCCGAACCGCGATAATCGGGCAGCCGCAGCCCGATCGGGCCGAGGCCGAACTCCCACAGCGGCAGCTCGGCGGCACGCGCCGGCAGCGCCGCGGCCGAAGCCAAGATGGCGAGCAAGACCCGCTTCACTTCGCTCGCCAGCCGCCGTCCACCACCAGGCTGTGGCCGTTGATGTATGAAGCCTCCGCCGATGCGAGGAAGCAGACTGCCGCGGCTATGTCTTCTACCGTGCCGCGCACCCCGAGCGGAACGAGCGAGCGCAGCTGATCGTCGTTCACCGCCACGCCGCGGTTGCTCATGTCCGGAACCCCGGGACCGAGGATGGCCTGCGAGTGCGGGCGCAAGCCCGTCGGAATCGCTCCCGGGCAGACGCAATTCACCCTGATGCCGCGAGCGCCGTAGGCCACGGCCATCTGGCGCGTGAGGCCCACGACCCCGTGCTTGGCGGCGACGTACGCCGCGCCGCCGCCGGTGCCGTTCAGGCCGGCGACCGACGCCATGTTGATGATTCGGCCGCGGCCGCGCGGCAGCATGTCGCGCAACGCGCGCTTGCTGACGAGAAAAACGCCAGTGAGATCGACGTCGATCACCTTGCGCCAGACCGCCTCGTCCGACTCCTCGACATTGAAGTACCCGTCGAGGATGCCGGCGTTGTTCACCAGCACTCCAATGGGTCCAAGGTCTGCAACCGCGGCGCTCACGGCCGCATCGACCTGCGCGCTCACGCTGACGTCGGCGCGATAAGCGCGTGCGCCCGGGATCTGCGCGGCGCTCTCGCCAGCGCTTTTCTCATCCAGATCGATCGCCGCGATCGCAAAGCCGCGCCTGCCTAAGGCGAGCGCGCACGCGCGGCCGATGCCTGATCCGGCGCCAGTGACGATGGCGAGTTCCTTGTCCACATTCCCCCCCGTGCTATCTCTTGTAGCGCTTGGGAACAAAAGGCAGCTTTGTGATTCGCACTGGGCGACGCGCGTCCCGCACCACGGCGAAGAGCTTCGAGTCTTCCCGCAACGCCGAGTTCACATAGCCGAGCATGATCGCCTTCTGCGTCGAAGGCGAGATGGTCCCGCTCGTGACGACGCCGCCATTGGCACCATCGGATGCAACCAACTCGGCGCCACGCCGGATCGGCACGGCTTCGTCGCCGACGAGGCCGACCAGGCGCCGCGTCGTGCCGTCGAGGAGCTGCTGGAGGTAGGCCCCCGCGCCGGGGAAGCCGCCTTCCTTCCTGCCGCCGGCGCGGCGTGATTTGGCGATCGCCCAGGCGAGGCTCGCTTCGAGCACCGTCGTGTTCGAGTCCATGTCCTGGCCATAAAGATGCAGCCCCGCCTCGAGCCGCAGGGTGTCGCGCGCGCCGAGGCCGACCGGCTTCACGGCGGGATGGGCGAGCAGCTTGCGGGCGAATGCCTCGGCGTCCGCGGCCGGAACCGAGATCTCGAAGCCGTCCTCGCCGGTGTAGCCGGAGCGCGAGGCGAAGCATTTGCCGAATGTTCCCGTGTGCATGAAGGGAAGGCCGGCCGCCTCGGGGAAGGCCTGCTCGGCCGCCGGGCCCTGAAGCGCGATGAGCGCATGATCGAGCAGCGCGAACGTCAGTCCGGGGCAGAGCTTGCGCAGTAGCGCGACGTCCTTCTCCTTGCACGCCGCGTTCACGACGATACGCACCTCGTCGGCGAGTCGCGTCACCATCAGGTCGTCCTCGATGCCGCCGCTCTCGTTCAGGAGCACCGAGTAGCGCTGCAGGCGCTCGGGCCAGTTGTCGAAATCGAGCGGCAGCGCGCGCTCGAGCGAGCAGTGGAGGTTCGGGCCGGTGACGCGTACCTGCCCCATGTGCGAGACGTCGAAGAGCCCGGCGTGGCTGCGCGTATGCAGGTGCTCCGCTCGCAGGCCCTCCTTGTACTGCACCGGCATGTCGTAGCCGGCGAACGGCGTGAAGCGGGCGCCGAGCTCGGCGTGCAGCGCATGGAGCGGCGTGCGCTTCAGCGCTTCAGGCATACGCCTCGACCGGCGGGCAGGTGCAGATGAAATTGCGGTCGCCCGCGACGTTGTCGATGCGCTTCACCGGCGGCCAGTATTTCGCCGCGCGCAACCAGGGCGCGGGGAAGGCGGCGGCCTCGCGGTCGTAGCCGTGCTGCCATTCGCCGGCGAGCTCCGTCGCGGTGTGCGGCGCGTTCTTGAGCGGGTTATCGGCGCGGTCCCACGTGCCGGACTTGATGCGCTCCAGCTCGCCGTGGATCGAGATCATGGCGTGGCAGAAGCGGTCGAGCTCGCCCTTCGATTCGCTCTCGGTCGGCTCGACCATCAGCGTGTCGGCGACCGGGAAGGAGAGGGTGGGCGCATGGAAGCCGTAGTCCATCAGCCGCTTCGCGACGTCCTCGGCGGTGACGCCGCAGGTGTCCTTCAGCTTGCGCAGGTCGAGGATGCATTCGTGCGCGACCCGCCCCGAAGCGCCTTTGTACAGCACGGGGAAATACTTCGCGAGGCGCGCGGCAACGTAGTTGGCGTTGAGGATCGCGACCTCGGTCGCTCTTCGAATGCCGCTTGCGCCCATCATGCGGATGTACATCCAGGGGATCACGAGGATGAGCGCGCTGCCGTAAGGCGCCGCCGCCACCGCGCGCGCGCTTTCCAGTGGGTGCGCGGGCAGGAAGGACGCCAGATGCTGCGCCACGGCGATGGGCCCCATTCCGGGCCCCCCGCCGCCGTGCGGGATGCAGAAAGTCTTGTGCAGGTTGATATGGCAGACGTCGGCGCCGAAGACGCCGGGCTTCGCGAGCCCGGCGAGCGCATTCATGTTCGCGCCGTCCATGTAGACCTGGCCGCCGGCGCGATGCACGAGCTCGCAGATCTTCACGATCGCCTCCTCGAACACGCCGTGCGTCGAGGGGTAGGTGATCATCAGCATGGCGAGTCTCGCGCGATGCTCCTCGACCTTGCGCTCGAGATCCGCGAGGTCGACGTTGCCGCTCTGGTCGCATTCGACCACCACGATGCGCAGGCCCATCATCTGCGCGGATGCCGGATTGGTACCATGCGCAGAAGCCGGGATGAGGCAGACGTCGCGCTGGCCTTCGCCTTTCGATGCGAAATAGCTGCGGATCGCGAGCAGCCCCGCGTATTCGCCCTGCGCGCCGGAGTTCGGTTGCAGCGATACGGCCGCGAAGCCGGTGATCTCGGCGAGCATCGCCTCGAGCTCGGCCAGCATCTCGCGGCTACCGCGCGCCTGCTCGGGCGGCGCGAATGGATGCAGGCTCGCGAACTTCGGCCACGAGATGGGCAGCAATTCCGCGGCGGCGTTGAGCTTCATCGTGCAGGAGCCGAGCGGGATCATCGAGTGCGCGAGCGAGAGATCGCGATTCTCGAGGCGCTTGAGGTAGCGCATCATCTCGGTCTCGGTGTGGTAGGTGTTGAACACCGGATGGCCGAGCACCTTGTCCGTGCGGCGCAACGCCGGCGGAATGGAGGCTGGCTCCACCGGCAATGACCGCGCGATGGCGTCGATGCCGGGCCGCTCGCCGGTCAGCACCTCCACCACGTCGGCAGCATCGGTAAGTGTCATCGTCTCGTCGCAGCTCACGGCGACGCGGTTGCGCTCGAGCCTGCGCAGGTTGATGCGTTTTGCGCGCGCGCGGGCGTCGATGCCGTCGCTCGCCTTGAAAGTCACGGTGTCGAAGAACGCCTCGCCCTCACCGTGCGCGCACTGCGCGATAAGCCGCGCCATGAAGTTGACGCGCGAGGCGATGCGCGCGAGGCCGCGCGGCCCGTGATAGACGGCGTAGAACCCCGCCATGTTGGCGAGGAGCGCCTGCGCCGTGCAGATGTTGCTCGTCGCCTTGTCGCGGCGGATGTGCTGCTCGCGCGTCTGCAGCGCCATGCGCAGCGCCGGCCGCCCGGCCGCGTCGCGTGACACGCCGATGATGCGGCCGGGCATCTGGCGCTTGTGCTCGTCGCGACACGCCATGAATGCGGCGTGCGGGCCGCCGTAGCCCATCGGCACGCCGAAGCGCTGCGCCGAGCCGATCGCGACATCCGCGCCCAGCGCGCCGGGCGACTTGAGGAGCAGGAGCGCGAGGAGGTCGGTACCGACGGAGATGAGCGCCTGCGCCTTGTGCGCGCCGGCAATGAGATCGGTCCAGTCCTCGATGTGTCCGTAGGTGTCGGGGTACTGGAGATGGATGCCGAACACGCCGCTCGGGTCGAGCTCGACGTGCGGGTCGCCTACCTTGAGCTCGATGCCGAGCCACTGGGCGCGCGTTCGCATGACCGAAAGCACCTGCGGATGCGTGGCCGCGTCGACGAAGAACAGCTTTTCCGCGCTCTTGCTCGAGCGCCGGATCATCGACATCGCCTCCGCCGCGGCAGTGGCCTCGTCGAGCAGCGAGGCGTTGGCGACCGGCAGGCCGGTGAGATCGATGACGAGCTGCTGGAAATTGAGCAGCGCTTCGAGGCGCCCCTGCGAGATCTCGGCCTGGTAAGGCGTGTAGGCGGTGTACCAGCCCGGGTTCTCCAGCACGTTGCGCTGGATCACGGCCGGCGTATGCGCGCCGTAGTAGCCCATGCCGATGTAGCTTCGCCACACCTCGTTGTGCATGGCGTGCGCGCTGAGATCCGCCAGCGCCTGCAGCTCGGTCTCGGGCGCGCCGAGCTTGAGCGGCTCCTTGAGCCGGATCGCCGCCGGCACGACCTCGCGCACCAGCGCATCGAGCGAATCGACGCGAAGCTCGGCGAGCATCTCGCGCTGTCTTGCCTCATCGCTGCCCAGATGCCGGGCGGCGAACTCTTCCTTCCCCAGGAGATCGGCGAGATCGCTCATACCCCCGCCGACTTCTTGTAGGCAGCGCTCGCGAGAAGCTCCTTCAGCTCGCCCTTGTTGGCGGGCTTGAGCTTGAAGAGCCAGCCCTTCTGGTAGGGCGACTCGTTGACGATCTCCGGATGAGCGCCGAGCTCGGTGTTCGCGTCCACGATCTCGCCCGTGAGCGGCGCGTAGACGTCGGAGGCGGCCTTGGTCGACTCGACCACGGCGCAGCTCCCGCCGCGCGACACCTGGCTGCCGGCCTTCGGCAGTTCCACGTAGACGAGATCGCCGAGCTGCTCGGTCGCGACCGCGGTAATGCCGACGGTGACGGTGCCGTCGCCGTTGTCGGCGATCCATTCATGGGACTCGGTGTACTTCAGGTTCTCTGGAATGTTCACGAACGCTCCTTTAGAGCATGGCCGACCCATTCGGGTCCCGCATGCCCCCTCTGTCCATTTGCCTGAGAAATTGGCGGCGGGGCTGCTGCCGCGTGTTCCGTCGGCGAGGCCAACGTGGCCTTCTCTCCAGAGCGCCCGAGCCTCGCACGGTCCTTTTGCCTGAGAGTTTGCGGGGCCTTACCCCTTCGGCGCCGCCCTCAGGTAGCTGGGGGCAGTCTCTCCCACGCGCTGCGTACTGAGCCCGGCGAATCTACTCTACCTCGCGCGCGACGTGCAACCCTCAGAGACAGGGACAGACCACGATTGCGGCAACAATTTTCGTGCCGGTTTAACTGCGGTGCTTGCGCACTGCTTCGATCACTGCGGTGTGGTACGCATCGGCGAAGCCGAGCGAGGCGGCTTCCTCCAGCAGCCTCTTCACCGTGCCCGCCGACTGCAGCTCGAGGCCGGCGTCGCGCGCGAGCTCCAGCGCGTAGGTCACGTCCTTCAGCATATAGCTGACTGGAAAGGCGCGCTCGGGATGCGACTCGGGCAGGAGCGCCTTCATGCCGTGGTTGCGCAGCGCGAAGCTGTCGGCCGAGCCCTTGGCGAGGGCGTCAAAAAGCAGCTTCGGCTCTACCAGGCCGCCCGCCTTCGCCACCGCCAGCGCCTCGGCGAGTGCGGTGACGGTCGCGGAGAGCACCATGTTGTTGAGGAGCTTTACCGCCTGGCCCGCGCCCGGCGGACCGCAGTGCAGGACGTCGGTGCCCATAGTACGCAGCAGCGGCTCGATGCGCTGGTAGAGGAGGGCGTCGGCGCCGACCATGAAGGCGAGGGTGCCGTCGAGCGCCGCCTGGCGCGTGCGGGCCACCGGCGCGTCCGCGAAATGCGCGCCGCGCTCGGTCAGGATGGCGGCGAGCTCGCGCGCCAGGGCGACCGGCGCAGTGCTGCAGTCGACAACCGCCTGGCCGGCGCGCGCCGCGAGCGCGATCTCGACGCCGACGGCGCGCACCTGCGGCTCGCCCGGCAGGGAAAGGAAGATGACATCGGCCTGCGAAGCGAGCTCCGCGACGGAGCGCGCTGCGGCGACGCCGTCGACCGCGAGGCGCTCGAGCGGCTCGGGCCGCAGATCGTGGGCGAGGACCTTGCCGCGCTGCCGGCGGGCGAGGTTGCGGCACATAGGCTCGCCCATCACGCCCAGGCCGATAAAACCGAGCTTGTCCATCGCTCCTCCCGGAGGAGGAGCTTATTGCAAAGGAATCAGACCGGGGGTCGGGGGAACTTCGGCTAGCTGCTCTGCGCGGGCATCCGGCATGTGCGTTGCAGAAAATTGATCGCGCGCACAACGACTGCGGGAGGGGTCTCGGTCTCGCCGTCCAGCCAGCTTCCGAGCTGTTTCTTCGGAACGTGCAGGTGACGCGCGAGCGCCTGGAGGCCGCCGGCGATATCTAGGGCTTGCAGCAGCGGATCAGGGGACATAGAGCCGCCAGCGAGCCGCGATGCTATTGACGCCGGCCGTTACATGCGGCGCGCGGAACAGTCTGGGCTGCGCGCAAAGCAGGCAACCGGGGCACGCTTTCGGCGTTCTCACCCTGCGGCCAGGATTCAAGGTGCTGCGTTTCATGATGTGATCCTGACCGCAAAGCCTTCCCTTGCCTATCGTGCTTGGCGGCTCTCGCGTGTCGCGGGCGCCTGAAATTCGTTGGAGCCCGGTGGCGACGGGGTTTCCCTTTCACGGAATAGAGGCGTTTCCTCTCACGTCCCGGTGCAGAGCCCCCGCGAGGGGGGGGTCGGGCGTCACTCGAGGAAGGAAATCAGCGCGGTGACGGCGCCCGGCCACCGGGTCCTAACGGCTGGGAACCACGGGCTCCGATGAAGTCCCGTATTTGAAGCTCGCACTGACGAGAGTTCCGGTCTTCTCGGAAAACTCTTGCCGGCGGCCCAGCGCGACACTGAACCACAAATCCTTGCTGAGCCTGAAACTACCGCCGACAGCCCCTCCATTCTTGCCGCTGGTTTCCCCTTCAGAATCCATCCGGGTCCGGTTGTATTCAATGAACGCGGCTCGAGCCTCACTTCCGTACGTGAAACGCATTGCCAGCAGCTGGGTGTCGATCTCGGGAAAGCTGCTGACCGCCGGCTTGCCGACATCCGATGCGTCGCGTGTATAACGGTAGTGCAAGGTAAGAGAGCCGTTAGCCTGCAGGCCACCCAGCACGTTGCGGGATCGCCGCGCAGCATCAACCTTTTTGCTCTCGACCGGCTGGAAGTTGTCAAAGCCATACTGAACTGTAATCCACGCCGTGGTTCCACCATTCGCATCTGGAAGTCCAGTAGTCGGTGGCTCGAACTTTGTTGTCCATAAGCCGGCGGCAATCCTCGAGCGGTTCCAGTTTCTTGCCTTGGATTGGGTGAAGCATTTCTTGACTGCAGCTGCAAATCCGGGATCGCTTAGCGCATCCTCCTCTCGTATTGGGATTGTAACGACGCTTGATTCGGAGTCCGAGCTCTCGTCGGGCTTCTGAAACTCAGGTGTTCCGGAAATTGCTGCCGACTTCTGTTGCGCGTCGTTCACGCAGCCGCGAAGCTCCTTGTCCAACACTGCGTCCCCTGCATTCAATAACAATGTGGAGACCGAAACGCCATAGCCGGAGTAGTCGCTTCCTGCGATTGTCTTCTTCGCCCCCGCAAATCCCAGAGTCGTTCGGATGGCGGCCCGTAGTCCGCGGCTCGTCTCGTAGTCGGTGATGGTGTAAGAACGCCCGGCAAACAGAAGCATGGGCGAAATATCGACTGCGGCGCCGTTACCCGATTGTCCGCCCGATACGCTAAGGAGGGATGCTGCGAACTCTCGAGGATCAGTTGGCATCACAATTGACGAAGCCTTGACTCCGAGGGCGGCCGCCGCGGGCGAGTCCGGAATGGAAATGTCTGCAGAGTACTTGGCTATCACGTCGGCCGGCTTCTCCTGACTCCATGCCACACCGTGAGACAGCAGTGCCCACAGAAGGCCTTTGACGATTTGCATCCGGCTAATGCGCTTCAAGGTGCCTCCCGAATAGAGAGAACTAGCCCAGTGAAATGTTCCTGCGAAAGCTCTTTGCCTCTCCTTTAGTATCGCCAGGTATGATCAAGCTGCGGACCCCATTCTTGAAGTCGGGATGTTCAAGCGTTAGTTCAACCTCGAATTGGCCGTCCACCAACGGCGCGACGGCAAGCAGCACGGTAAGAACTGCGTCGCCTTTCTTGTTCGCCGGACCAAGAACGCATTTTTTGGTCGGTGCGGATTGCAGGTCTTTCAGAATTTGAATGCAATCTTCGTTGGGAATTTTCTCGTCCACGAACAGCACCAACTTTGCGTCGACATCAGCGCCGCCGTTGGCGTTTGCGGACACCTTTATTCCGGTATTCAGTTGCATGTTGTCTCCCTGTCTGGTGACTGATAAGGGCGATCTAATCACCGAAACCCCGGCCAAGACGGACGCCAACCCAGATCCCTAGAGTTGGAAGATCACGGCCAGCGCTAGCGCCTAACGGACGATCGTCCGATAGATTGCTTTGCGTTCTGCAGGCAAAGCCGAAGGATCGAGAAGCGGCGTCTCCCGCTCCGACCCGGTCGCCGGATTGCCGTTCGATACTGTTGCGAAGCCCTCCCCAAGAACCCCTACGAACAATCATGCCGCCTACGGCGGCATCGTGCTTATCCTAGTGTCCGCAAATGGCGTTTCAAGCTGCCGGCCGGATCGGCGTCGAGACGGCGCCTCGCCGATCGCCGGGCTGCACGATCTGGTTGCGGACGAAGTGCAGGTGCTGGCGCAGCACGTAAAGCTGGTCGGCGAAGGATGCGGGCAGCTTGACGGTGACGATCCGCTTCTCGATTTCGTCCAGCCGCTTGAGAAGCTCGGCGCGCTGCTCGGGCGTGGTCTGGCCGAAGGCGGCGCGCTCCAGCGCCATCAGCTCGCCGTAGCGGCGGTAGATGCGCTGGTTGATGCGCCACTTGTAGAGCCAGGGCACGATCCGGAGGCCAGGGATCAGCAGCACTGCGAGCGGTACCAGCACGATGACCAGCCGGTCGACCAGGCTCGCCAGCCAGAAGGGCAGGTGCCTGTAGGCGAAGGTCTTGCCGGATTTGTAGTAGCGGAGCGCGTCTTCACTCAGCGGGTACTCGTGCTCGAGCGGCGCCGGGAACTCGCCCGCCTTCTGCAGCACGGTGGCGCGGCCGTGCACCTCCTGCGCAGCCTGGATCAGCAGGTCGGAGAGCGCGGGATGCAGCCCGGGACGCGCGAGCAGCTCGACCGTCGGCGCCACCAGGGTCATCGTCTGTGCCGGCGTGTTCTTGCCGAGGTCGAGCGAGCCCGGCGGCAGCTCGAGCTTGGTCAGGTAGCGGAAGCGCCGCACGTATCCGTCGCCCTGGACAAAGTCGAAGATGCGGACGTTGCTCGTGTGAATCAGCTCGCGCATCGTAGCGGGCGTAGCCGAGTCGCCCATCAGGAAGATCGCATCGGCCTGCCCGTTGAGCAGCGCGTCCTCCGCGGCCTTGCCCTCGAGGTCGAGCAACGCCGAGCGCCCGCCCGCCTCGATCCCGTTCGCCTTGAGGAGCGCCTCCGCGAGGACGCGCGCACCGCTTCCTTCACGCCCGATGGCGATGCGCTTGCCGTCCAGCTCGGAGAGGAGCTTGATCGGCTGCGGCGCCCTGTAGAAGACGAGGACCGGCACGTAGAAGACGCTGCCGAGCGACATGAGGTTGTTCGCGTCGCCGAGGCCGGCGATCCCGCCCTGTACGAACCCGATGTCGACGTTGAACCCCGGATCGCTCAGGCGCTTGAGATTCTCGAGCGAGCCCTGCGACGGAAGGATCTTCAGGGTCACGCCCTGCCTGGCGAGGACCTTCGCGTAGCGCCCAGCATTCACCTGGAACATGCTGCCGTCGGCGCCGCTCGTCATGACGATCGTGGTCGGAGGCGCCGGGTTGACGAAGCGCAGCGTGACCCATAGCACCACGATCAGGAGGAGTACGAACGGCAGCAGCGTCAGCGCCGCGTCGCGCCACGAAACCAAGGAAATGCGAAAGCGGGGCACGAACACGATCGAGATTTTACGTTAGCGCGGCGCCCCGTGGATCTTGCGGCCCCGCTCGAGCATCTTCAAGAAATCGGCGAGGCGCCGCGCTCGTGTTTCGGGCTTCTTCGCCGTCTGCAGTCTGAAGAGGATCGCGTAGCGATTGGCGTGATCGAGCGCCTCGAAGAAGCGGCGTGCCTTCGCATTGCGCCTCAGCGCCCTCTCAAGATCCTCGGGCACCCTGGAGGCACGCTGCGAATCATAGGCCTCTTCCCAGCGGCCGTCGGCCTTCGCGCGCTCGATCTCCGCCATTCCGGGCGGGCGCATCCTGCCGGTCGCGGAGAGCGCGAGCGCTCTTGCGCGGTTGTTGCGCGACCAAAGGCTTCGCCGCGCGCGAGGGCCGAACTTCTGCAACCAGAACTTATCGCTGTGCGCGCGCTTCTGACCGTCGATCCATCCGAAGGAGAGCGCCACGTCGAGCGCTTCGGGATAGGACACCGAGGGAATATCCGCACCTTTCTTGGCGATCTGCAGCCAGAGCCCCGGCGATCGGTCGTGGTTGCGCGAAAGCCACGCGGCCCAGTCGCGCTCGCGGGCGAAGCGCCGGATCGGCAAGGAATCGGCGCGCGGCACCGATCCCTAGGGCGTTCCGACGAAACCGACGTAGACGCCGCAGGCATGCTCCGGCGGCACGAGCATTGCCTGCTCGCCAGTGTTGCGCGTGCCGCGCGCGGGCGGCGGCAACCCATGGTCGGCGATCCACTTCGCGGCCGCATCCATGCCCGCCGTGCGGTAGAGGACCTGGAACGGCCCCGGACCACGCCTCGCCAGGGCGTTTGCAGCGACGCCCGGCGCGACCGGGCGCACGACGCCGAGCCCCGACGGCCCGAGCGGGAAGATCGCCATCTCGGCGTTGATCACCGTGCCGCGCTCCCTCTGCGGCTCCATGCCGAGCAGCTTGCGGTACTGGCCGACCGCGGCTTCGAGGTCGTCCACGACGATGTAGCAGCGCTCGATGCGCTGCATGCCGTTCGGATGCCGTCCCGCGGCGGGCGCCTGATTTCGCCGCTCGGCCAGCGGCGTGACGTGCTGGATGAAGAACACCGGCAGGGGGTTGCGCGCCCCGAGCGTCGCGGCCTTCCAGCGCAGCGCCTGCCCCGAGGGGGTGCGCCGCGCGCCGTCGAGCGGGCCGTTCACGTCCAGGCCGCGCGTGCGCATCGCCGCGACGTCGGCGGCGAGATCGTCGCTCTGTACCACGACGTAGCGCAGCCCGCCGCCCTGCTCGAGGAACTCGAGCAGTCCGCCATGCATGTTGCTTGCGCGGTACTCCTCCCGGTCGCGCACGGCGAGCAGCTCGAGATAGTCGTCTTGCCCGAAGGCGATGGCGTTGTGCGTTCCCTTGCCGGGATGCTCGCCGCCGGGTTGGACGTCGAAGCCGAGGCGCCGGTAGGCCTCGACGCCCCGGCCGAGCTCCGGGACGCAGATCATGACGTGGTCGATGCGCGTGAAGATGGCGGCTACTCCGCCTGGATCTTCGCGCGCTGCACGATGTCCTTCATGCGCGCGAGGCCCTCGCCGGTCCACTTCGTCACCGTCGATGGGCTCGAGCCGATCGGCTCCAGGCCCTGGGCGACCAGCTTCTCGCGCACCTCGGGGGCGTTGAGCGCTCTCACGAGCTCGGCGTTCAGGCGCTCGACGATCGGCTTGGGCGTTCCGAGCGGCACGACGAAGGAGGCCCAGGTGCGCCACTCGAAGCCGGGCACCCCCGCCTCGGCGAAGGTCGGCACGTCGGGCAGCAGCGGCGAGCGTGCGGCGCTCGGCACGCCGAGCGCCCGCAGGCGGCCGTCCTTGATGAAGGGCTGGACGATCGACACCGCGCCGAAGTGCACCTGCACGCGGTTGGACATCACGTCGATCGCCGCCTGCGTCGCCCCCCGGTAGGGGATGTGAACCAGCGAAATCCCGGTGGCGGCCTTGAACGCCTCCATCGCGACGTGCTGCGGGCTGCCGTTTCCGCCGGAGGAGTAGTCGAGCCGGCCCGGACTCTTCTTCGCAAGCGCGACGAACTCCGGGACGGATTTCGCGGGCAGGTCGTTGTTCACCACCATGACCCAGCTGATCGCCGCGACCACGCCCACGGGCTCGAAGTCCCTGAGCGGGTCGTAGCCGACGTTGCGGATGTTGGGGATCATGGTGAGGATCGAGTCGTTCAGCGCCCCGATCGTGTAACCGTCGGGCGCAGCACGCTTGACGCGCTCGGCGCCGATCGAGCCGGCGGCACCCGGCTGGTTCTCGATCACGACCTGCTGGCCGAGGCCCTCGCTCATCTTCTGCGCGACGATGCGGATCATGACGTCGACCGCGCTGCCCGCCTGCAGCGGCATGAGCACGAGCACCGGCTTCGCCGGGTAGGTCTGCGCCGCGCAGGGCAGGGCGGCGGCCAGGGTGCACGCGAGCGCCGCCGCGATCAGGAACCCGCTCCGTATACCGTCCTTCATTGTCTCTCCTCCGTTCGTCGGGACGAAGGATAGAGGAATTCGACCTTAGCGGAAGCCCTCTCCGGCGCGCTGGGTCGCGGCATGCACGATCAGCAGGGTGGCGCCGAGGAAGGAAACCATCCCCAACGGGCCGCGCCTGAGCGCGGAGAAGAGGAGCAGGCCGGTCCCGGCGAGCGCTTCGATCTGAGCAGGTCTCATGCGCCGGGAGCGAGCAAGCTTCGAGCCCGTTAGACTTCCGGGCTACCCTTCCTCGGAGGAGCCGCAGCGTGACCAGCCGCGCCAACGTCCTGCTCTGGACCGACTCGACCGCCGCGTACCTCGATGCGATCCAGGCGGCCGGCCTTGCCGGCCGCGTCGCGGTGGACACGCTGCCGCGCAAGGAAAAGCCGTCTGCCGATCAGCTCGCGCGGACGGAGGCGCTGATGGCGTACGGAGTGCCGCCCGGGGTGCTGCCGGCGATGCCGAAGCTGCGCTGGGCGCAGGTGATGACGGCGGGCGTGGAGGAATGGCTGGCGCTGCCCGACCTGCCGCCGAGCCTCACGCTCACCTGCGCCCGCGGCACGCACGCGGAGTCGATGCCGGAGAACATCATCGGCGCGCTGCTTTACGTCGCCAAACCCTACGCCGCGGCTGCCGCGAACCAGAAGCGCGGCGCGTGGGTCCGCACGGTCGCGCAACCTCTGACCGGCAAGACGCTCGGCATTCTCGGACTCGGAGCGATCGGCCAGCACGTTGCGCGGATCGCGTCCGTCCTCGGCATGCGGGTGATCGGCACGCGGCGCCGGCCCGAGCCGGTGCCCAATGTCGCCAAGGTCCTGCCGGCGGATCGAACGCCCGAAGTGCTGGCCGAATCCGATTTCGTGCTCCTCCTCTTGCCGGCGACACCGGACACCGACAGCTTCATCAACGCCGAGCGCCTGGGCATGATGAAGCCCGGCGCGTGGCTGCTGAACTTCGGCCGTGGCCACCTGATCAAGGACGACGACCTGATCGCCGCGGTCGAGGCCAAGAGGATCGCCGGCGCGGTGCTGGATGTGTTCCGGCAGGAGCCGCTGCCGGCGGAGCACCCGTTCTGGAGGACCGAGGGGATCATCGTGCTTCCGCATCTCGGCGGTCCCCATCCGCAGCGCGACCGGTTCGTCGCGCGCCTGTTCGCGGATAATCTCGAACGCTTCCTGGACGGAAGACCGCTCAAGGAAGTGGTCGACCGGAAGACCGGATACTGAGAGGAAACGCAGGCGAAGCCGCAACCGACCGAAGGACATTCCTTTCGCCCGGCTGTCGACGTTCCGCATCCGCGACGACGGCCGGCTCGACCACGTGCGCAGCTACGACGTCGAGGTGGAAGGCCTCTATGTGGTGGATGGGGATGTTGCAGCTATAGTTATCACGGGAGGGCGGCATGAGGGCCATATCGATCATCGCAGCAGGTGCGTCTCTGCTATCGGCCGCGGTCGGCGCCACGGAAATCCATGTGATCTCGACGCAGGCGACGCAGGAGGCCTATCTCGAGCTGGTAGCGCAGTTCGAGAAAGCTTCGGGACACAAGGTGACGACGCTGTTCAATGGCACGCTGAACGTTCAGAGGCGGCTCGCCGGCGGCGAGCCCTACGACCTCATCATCATGGCGGGTCCTGCGATCGACGAGCAGATCAAGCTCGGCCATGCGCTCGCCGGCAGCCGGGTCGATCTGGCGAAATCCGGCACCGGCGTCGCCGTTCGCAAGGGCGCGCCGAAGCCCGACATCGCCTCGGCCGACGCGTTGAAGAAGACCCTGCTGGCGGCGAAGTCGATCGGCTATTCCACCGGCCCGAGCGGCCTTTACATGCTCAGCGTGTTCGAGAAGCTGGGCATTGCGGAGCAGGTCAAGGGCAAGCTCAAGCAGACCCCGTCGGGCGTATTCGTCGGGACGCTCATCGCCAACGGCGAAGCGGAGGTGGGCTTCCAGCAGATCAGCGAGCTCGTTCACTTCCAGGGCATCGATTACGTCGGCCCGCTGCCGGGCGAGCTTCAGCGGATGACCGTGTTCTCGGCCGGCATCCATTCCGGCGCCAGGCAGGGCGATGCGGCGAGGGCGCTGGTCAAGTTCCTGACCGCACCGGCAGCCGCACCGGTCATCAGGAAGCACGGCCTGGAGCCTGCCTGACATCATGACCGCGCGTCTCGCCGCTTTGGTTCTCGTCGCGTCGGCCGTGCTCCCGGCGTTCGCCGCCGCGCAGGGGTATCCGTCGAAGCCGGTGAAGATCATCGTCCCTGCCCAGCCCGGCGGCGGCCTCGACCTCACGGGACGCACCATCGGTGCCGAGCTCGGCCGCGCGCTGGGACAATCGTTCATCATCGAGAATGTGGGCGGCGCGGGCGGCTCGATCGCGGCGATGGCGACGAAGCGCGCCGCGCCCGACGGCTATACGCTGATGGTGGGCTACGTCGGCACCCACGGCACCAACCCTGCCGTGCGCAAGCTCGAGTACGACGCCGTGCGCGACTTCACCCCGATCGCGATGGTCGGCGGCACGCCCAACATGCTGGTGGTCACGCCGTCGGTGCCGGCCTCGGATCTGAAAGCATTCGTCGATTACGCGAAGCAGAATCCGGTCAAGCTGAACTGGGGTACCGGGGGCATCGGCCTCCTGAACCATCTCGCGCTCGAGCAGTTCAGGGGCGCGGCAAAGCTCGAAGGCGCGGTCTACGTGCATTACAAAGGCATCGGCCCGGCGATCACCGACATGCTCGGCGGCCAGATCAACGTGCTCATGCCCGGCCTGGCGGCGGCGTTGCCGCACATCCGCGCCGGAAAGTTGAAGCCCCTCGCGGTCACGGGACTCAAGCGCAACCCGCTCCTGCCCGACGTGCCGACCTTCGAGGAATCGGGCTACCAGGGCTTCGACGGCGTGCAGTGGTACGGCATCGTCGGCCCGGCGAAGCTGCCGACCGAGGTCGTCCGCAAGCTGAATAGCGAGATCAACAAAGCGCTCTCGGCGCCCGCGCTGCGGGACCGCTTGGCGAGCGAGGCGATGGAGATCATGCCGATGACCCCGGATCAGTTCGGCCAGTTCATGAAAGCCGACATCGCGCGCTGGTCGGCGCTCGCCCGCGAGCGGAATATCCATCTCGAAGACTAGGGGAGCGAAGAACCAATGATCGCCGGGCGGCGGGCTGCTTCAAGCCGTCAGGGACTACGGTGAGTGACCCCATAGCGCGAATAAATCGCTCGCAGGGTTCCATCGTCGAGGACGGCCGAAAGCGCGCGATTGACGTTTTCGACCAGGGCGTCGTCGGCGCGCCGCATGCCGACCCCCACCGTCCATTGCAGCTCGGGCTGCGAGTCTTCCGCATGCACGAGCGTCACGCGGCGGGCCGGGTTTCTCAGGTTGAAATAGCCCGCGGCTGCCGGCGAAACCGTCCCCGCGTCGACTTCGCCTTTCGCCACCGCCTCGAGCATGTCGTCCTCGAACCCGAACGGCACCATCGCGGCGGGCGTGCGGCTGACGATCAGGCTGGCGAGCGAGTTGTGCAGCACGCCGACGCGCGTCCCGCGCTTCAGCTCCGCGTAGGAGCTCACGGGTTCGCGCCCAGGGGCAAAGACGAGCGCGACGCCGCTTCGATGGTAGGGGACCGAGACTCTGAGCGACGGCGGCTGTACGCCGGCAACCAGGATCGTGTCCATGAGCAGATCGCAGTCCACGAGCCCGGCGCGCATGCGCGGCACGATCCACAGCGGGCGCAGCCGGATCCCGAGCCGCTGCGCCAGGGCGCGCGCGATCTCGATCTGGAAACCGGGGGCCTCTTCCTTGTCGCTTGCGTACGGCAGCGCGTTCGGATTGGCACAGACGGTGATCTCGCCGAGCGTGCGGATCTCGTCCCAACCCTTCGCTGTGGAGAGTGACGCGAACAGGGTGAGCGCCACGATGCAAGCAGCACGCATCACGCCGGTTTGAGGGCGCGGATGTAATCGACGATGGCGCGCAGCTGCTCGTCGGTGAATTGAAATGCCGGCATCTGGCCGGGCTTGCCGGTGCGGATGCGCGAAATGATCTGGGCATCGGTGAGCTCGGTGCCCATCAGCATCGGACCCTTGCCCGCCTCGCGCCCGCCCTTGGAGTGGCACCAGCCGCAGCTACCGGCGAAGAGCTTGTTGACATCGAAGCCCTGTGACTGCATGGGTCCCGGCTTCGAAGGCTCCTGGCCATGGACCGCCGAAATGACGGCGGCCATGGCCAGTGCAGCGAGAATCCGCGCGGCTTCGATCAGGGCAGCGCGAACACCTTGATGACGCCCGAGTCCTTCGGCATCTGCGCGAACGTGCCGCCGAAGAACGTGCCGTAGTCGTCGCCGGCAAGGCCACCCCAGCCGGTCATCACGGCGACGTACTGCTTGCCGCCCGCGCGGTAGCTAATGATGCCGCCGTTGTGGCCCTGGCCGTTGTTGTGCTTCCAGAGCTCCTTGCCGTCGCGCGCGTCGTAGGCGCGCAGCCAGCCGCGCGCATCCGGCACGAACAGCAGGTTGCCCCCGGTCGAGAGCAGGCTCGCGAGCGGCGGCTCGTCGAACTTCACTTCCCACTTCTTCGCGCCGGTGATCGGGTCGCGCCCCGAGACGTGGCCGTGCGCCTTGCCGCCTTGCGGATGGGTGATGTTGAAGTTGGCGCCGATGTTGAGCTGGGCCATCGGCTCGAGGACCGGGGTGGTCTTCTCGATCTCGAGATCCATGCACCATTCGTTGCCGACCTTGTACATCAGCCCGGTCTGCGGGTTGTAGGACCCCATGTTCCAACTCATGCCGCCGGCGATGAACGGGCACAGGTTCGTGTGCTTGCCGGCCGTCATGTCGCGGCGCCCGACCAGCTCGCCTTTCGGCGTAATGTCCTTCACGAAGTTGATGTTCTGGACCAGGCGCCACACGTTCTGCACCTTGCCCTGGTCGTCATACACCCAGACGAACCCGCTCTTGCTCGGGTGCACGACGTACTTCTTCCCGCCGCGCTTCAGGATGATGAATTCGCCGGTGGCGCTGTCGAAATCCCAGGCGTCGTGCGGCAGCTCCTGGTGGTAGCCCTTGAGCTTCCCGGTATCGGGATCCAGAAGGATGACCGAGGTGGTGTACAGATTGTCGCCCGGGCGCGCGCCGCTCGTCTTGTAGTCGGGTCCCGACCAGTCGTACAGCGGCGCGGGGTTCGCGGTGCCCCACCACACGGAATTGGTCTCGGCGTCGTAGCCGCCCGGCATCCAGCCGCCGCCGCCGCCCGTCTTCCACGAATCGCCGCCCCAGGTGTTGCGCGCGTCGCCGTTACCTTCCTCGCCGCCGACGGTGTAGAAGCGCCACACCTGCTTGCCGGTGCGAGCGTCGACGCCGAAGATCGGCCCGCGGTCCGGCCACTCGCCGCCCTGGGCGCCGATGATGACCTTGTCCTTCACCAGCAGGGGCGCGCCGGTGAAGCCCACCGTGAGCTTCTCCGAGTTGACGAGCTTCGTCTCCCACTTGAGCTTGCCGGTGCTCATGTCGATCGCGACCAGCTTGCCGTCGAGCGTGCCCATGTAGACGTTGCCGTAGCCGATGGCGATGCCGCGGTTGTAGGGCGAGTGCGTCTGCTTCGCCACCAGGTCGTCGTTGAGCTTCTGCTTGTACTGCCAGCGCACTTCGCCGGTCGCGCCGTCGAGCGCCCAAACCTGGTTGTAGGAGCCCGAGTAATAGAGCACGCCGTCGACCGCCAGCGGGTAAGACTGCAGGCCGCGCGTCGAGCGGCTCGCCACGTGGGACCAGGCCACCTTGAGCTGCTTGACGTTGGTGGTGTTGATGTCCTTCAGGGCGCTGTAGTGCCACGAGTTGTAGGACCCGTGGTACGTCATCCAGTTGTCGGGTTCCTTATCGGCCTTCAGCAGACGCTGGTAATCGACGTCGGCGGCCGCAGCCTGAGCGCCGAAGGCAAGCAGGACGGCGCCGGAAATCGCAACAAGACGGGAACGGACATTCATTCGGGGTCTCCCTTTTCGCCGCTGATTGTCGGGGGTTGGAAAGCGTGCGAGGCGAGATTGAGTCTAGCCCTCCCACTGGCCATGCTCAACTGCGCCATCCTCCCCACGCAGGACGACGTTGCAATTTGTGCAGCGCGGTATCGCACTCCCAAGCGAGCTCGCGGTGAGGCATCATCGCTGGACGTGCCACGCAAAATAATCATCAGGAGGCTACGGTGGACAAGCCCCGGGTACTGATCGTAGACGACTCCAAGGCGATACGCGCCGCGGTCGCGAAGGTGATCCGCAGCTTCTTCGACACCTGCGAAGCGGCCGACGGTGAAGCGGGCTGGGCCGAGATCGAGCGCGACCCGAGCATCGCGGTGGTGATCTCGGATCTGGGCATGCCGCGCCTCGACGGCTTCGGGCTCCTGCAGCGCATCCGCAGCGCCAGCTCGCAGCGCATCCGCGAGCTGCCGTTCCTCGTCCTCTCGGGCGACGAGGACGATGCGACGCGCCGGCGCGCCCGCGACGAGGGCGCGAACGACTTCATCAGCAAGAAGATCAGGGGCGTCGAGGCGGTCGCGCGCATCGACAATCTGCTGCGCCTGGTGCAGGCGAGGCACGATCTGGAGGCGAGCCACCAGGCGCTCAAAGTCGACGACGACGAGCAGATGTGGGACCAGCTCACCGGCGCCTTCACCGCCGGCTACCTGATGACTGAAGGGGAGAAGCATTTCGCGGACGCGCGCAAGCAGGGCACGTCGCTCTCGGTGGTCAGCGTGCGCATCGACAATTACGGCGGTATCGCGCAGAAGTTCGGCCAGGCGACTGCCGGCCCGCTGCTCGGACGCCTGGTGAAGCTCGTGCAAGCCATGCTGCGCGGCGAAGACGCGGTGGGGCGCACGGGTGAAGCGCTGTTTACGGTGCTCTTGCCGGGAACCGCCGCAGAACAGGCCGTCGTCATTGCGCAGCGCCTGCGACAGCGGCTCGACAGCGCACGCATCACGCACGGCGCAGAGGTGGTGCCCCTTCGCATCAGCCTCGGCGTCGCCGCGCTCGGAAACGACAACGTCGCCTCGGTAGAGGAGCTCCTCAAGATCGCGCTCGAGCGTCTGGAGCGGGCCGCGGTGAAGGGCGAGGCGCAGCGCAGCGGAGCGCAGCAAACCATTCCCGCGGCGCCGCCGCGCCGCGCCGCCGTCGATGTCGCCACTGCGTTTCAGGTCCTCGAGCAGGCGAGTGCCGAGAGCCCGTCGGAAGTACTCGATCGCCTGGGCCCGCTCGTCAAGGCGACTTGCGCGCGCGTCGGCATCGATCTGCAGGAATATCTGTTCTTGCTGCAGTCTCGATAGTCCGCTCTAAGAAGAGTTGAGCGGAAAATTTGTCGCCCCTCGGCGACAAGCGAGAATTTCGTCGGCAGCTTTTGGCAGTCCTGTCACCGAATCTTGAGAAAATACCGGCCGGCCCGCGCAAATTTGGCCTAACGCTGTGGCCGAAAAGATCTTCACAATTCCTGACACCAACACTAAAGGGCCACCCTCCGGTGCCTCTGCGAAATCGACACGAATCGAACATGGCTGCGCGCTACGGGATTCCGCTCGCCTTGGCCTGCGCCTTGAGTCTCGTTGCTTGCGGCGGCGGGAGTAGCAACGAAGGCGGCGGACCGACCGTGGCGGGATCGCCGCCGACGCCGTCACCGACTCCGTCACCGACTCCAACGCCGTCACCGACTCCGACTCCGGCGCCTGCCGTTTCGCTGAGCGCCGCGCCCAGTACCGTTGCGCAGGGCGGGAGCACGCAGCTCACCTGGTCTTCGAACAATGCCTCGAGCTGCTCGGCGACCGGCGCCTGGTCGGGTGCCAAGGCAACGTCAGGCAATCAGACCATCAATTCCATTTCGGCTACGAGCACCTATAGCCTGACCTGTACCGGCAGTGGAGGGAGCACAACGCGCACTGCGACGGTGAACGTGACCGGAGGAGCAGCCGGCGTCAGCGGCGCCATCGATAGCAGCCTGCTCAATCGCCACCAGGAAAGCGTCAATCTCGTGTACGCGTTCGCCGGATCCAATACCACCACCGGCACCCCGGTCGCTACCGCTCCAGTGACGCAGGACGCCGGCGCGTGCACGTTCCGGTACGCGGTCAATGGACTCGCCAATGGCAACTACACCATTGCGCTCACGAGCGACGGCGGCGCGACCTTCAAACGCAGCGCCAACGTAACCGTGGCAGGCGCGGTCGCGGCGCAGGCCTTCACCCCGACGCGGATCCTCCGCGTCGGTCCCGGGCGCACGTTCACCGACCCGAGCCAGGTCACCGGCCTGGTTAGTGGCGACGTAGTGGAGATCGACGCGGGCTCATACAACGGCCCCGCAGTGACCTGGAGCACCAGCAACCTGACTCTGCGCGGCGTCGGCGGACGCGCGCATATGGTTGCGCCGGCCACCATCTCCAACGGCAAGGCGATCTGGGTGGCGGCGGCGACCAACATCGCGGTGGAGAACATCGAATTTTCCGGCGCGGCGGTACCGGACAAGAACGGCGCCGGCATTCGCGCCGACGGCCAGGATCTCGCCGTCTGCGGCAGCTATTTCCACGACAACGAGAATGGCGTGCTCGGCGGCGGCGGCAACGTGCTGATCGAATACAGTGAATTCGCTCGCAACGGCGGCTGCGTAACCGGGTTCGGATGTGCGCATAACATGTACATCGACGCCGCCCGCTTCACGCTGCGCTATAGCTATTCGCATCACGCGCGCATCGGCCACCTCGTGAAAAGCCGCTCGCGGGAGAACTACATCCTGTACAACCGCATCATGGACGAGGCCGACGGCACGTCGAGCTACACCATCGACCTGCCGAACGGCGGCCTTTCCTACGTGATCGGGAATCTGCTGCAGCAAGGTCCGAACACCGACAACCCGACGATCCTGATCTACGGCGAAGAGGGCGCCACCAACCCCAGCCAGACCTTGTACGTCGTCAACAATACCTTCGTCAACGACCGAGGCTCGGGCACGTTCGTGGAGCTCTCGGGCGGCACGATCGCCACCTTGCAGAACAACCTGTTCGTAGGCGGCGGCAGCGTGGTGAGCGGCACGGCGACGCAAGTGACCAACCTGCCGACCAGCACGCCGAATTTCGTCAACAGAGCGGCGTTCGACTACCGTCCTACCGCGACGACGCCGGGCATCGACCAGGGAACGGCGCCGGGGCTGGGCGGCTCGTTCGCCCTGACGCCGGTCTTCCAGTACGTGCATCCCACGAATCGGGAGACGCGTCCGACCCGCAACGCCATCGACATCGGCGCGTACGAGTTCGTCCCCTAGCGCGCCCTGGTCCGCGCCTGACGCCGCCAGGTCAGGCGGCGTACCATGGCGGCAGCCGGAGAAGGTATCGGCAGCACGCCGCAAGCGATCGGGGCTTACACGTTCGGGGCTTACATCAGGGCGGAGACGGTTAAGTGGGCGAAGGTCGTCCGGGACTCGGGCGCCAAGGCCGAGTGAGGCAAAATACGAAGCGTGCTTCTCTTGCGTAAGCCTCTCCTTTTCGCGTTTGTGCTGGCTACCGCGCTGGCCGCGCAGGCGCAGGACTATCCGGCCCGGCCGATCCGGCTCCTCACCCCGGCAGCCCCCGGCGGGACGACCGACCTGCTCGCCCGCATTTTCGGCGCCAAGCTGTCCGAGGCATTGAAGCAACAGGTGATCGTCGACAACCGCGCCAGCGCGTCGGGCGTGGTCGCGGGCGAGATCACCGCGAAAGCGTCGCCCGACGGCTACACGCTGCTTCTCGCGTATCACCAGCACACGGCGAACGCGGCGCTCAATCCGAGCCTGCCGTATCACCCGGTGAACGACTTCACTCCGATCACGCAGCTCACCGCCGCGGGTTTTCTTCTCCTGGTGAACCCAGCCTCGCCGCCCCGCACGCTGCAGGAATTCATCGAATGGACGCGGACCTTCTCCGGGCCGCTCAACTACGGGTCGGCCGGGTTGGGGACAGGCGGGCATCTTGCCGGGGAGATCTACAGGCAGATGACGGGCGTGAATGCGCAGCACATCCCTTACAAGGGAACCGGTCCTGCGCTCATCGACCTGATCGGCGGGCGCTACGAGTTCAATTTCTCCGGGCTGCAGGGGGCGCTCGTGCAGGTGCGCGCGGGCAAGCTGCGCGCGCTCGCCGTGACGACGCCGAAGCGGCTCGCCGCGTTGCCGGAGGTCCCGGCAGTGGCAGAGGCGCTGCCGGGATTCGAGGTGGTCGGCTGGTACGGCGTCATCGGCCCTGCCGGGATGCCGCCGAACATCGTCGCCCGGCTGCACGCGGAGCTCGTGAGAGCGCTAGAAGCGCCCGACATCCGCAGCCGCATCGTCGATGACGGCTCCGAGCCCGTCGGCAGCAGCCCGGCCGACTTCCGCGCGTTCATGACCGCCGACCTCGACAAGTGGGCGCGGCTCGTCAAGCGGAGCGGAGCCAAGTCCGACTGATTGATCCCGTTCGCTAACGCTTGCCGCCGTGCTTGTAGGCGACGAGCTCGAAGCGGTCCTTCTTGTATACGACGCCCTTCCAGTTGGTCTCCTCGTACTCGTAGGCGACCACTCGCGCCACGTCGGGGCTGTACCAGTAGCGGTGCACGCCGACGCCTTCTCCGCTCGAGCCGTCCTTTTTCTTCGTCGTCTTGTACTTGTTTGACCCTTCCACGCGAAGCGTGTCGAACACGCCCGCGGGCACGATCACGCGCTCCTGGCGGATCACCTTGAACGTGTAGGCTTGCTCGACCACTCGATCGGGCCGGTCGACTCGCGCCGCCGCCGTCCAGGTCTTGCCGATCTCCATGGGAAATTCGTAGGTGGGCCGCTTCGGCGTCCATTTCTGGACCAGCGTTCCGTCCTTCGTCTCGCGCAGCAGGTTCCCTGACTTGTCAGTGACGTAGCCGCCGAAGTGCCACGCGTCCGGCGTGATCTCCGTGACGGTCATCGTATTCTTTCCGGTCACAGAGCCGCTCAGCAGGTCGATCGACTGGTAGGTCCAGCTGTCGCCCAGCTTGAGCGCAGGCGCGGCGATCTTCTCGATCTTCTTTTCCGGGCCTGCGGTGGCCGCCGCGGCGGGCGGCGCAGCGCGCTTCGCGACGAACACGAAGTCGCCCTCGAGAGACGTGTTCTCCCAAGGTACCTGCTTGCCGCCGGACTCGCGCCGCACCCTGGCGCGCACCTCCTTGAACACGTCTTCGATCTTCGCCCCGGGGCGCAGCATCGCCCGCAGCAGATGCTGGGTATACAGGCCGTTCTTACCCTGGCCATCGCTCGCAACGGAACCAGGCGCGGTGGCAAAAGCGATGAAGGTCCCAGCCGGCGCGTCCATCTGCGCCAGCCCGGCGGCGGCCGAGCGCATACTGCGCGCGAAGGGATTGTTGCGGCAGGCGTCCAGGATCACGATGTTGAGCCGATTGTTCGCGGCCTCCATCTTGTCGAGGATCTGCCCGGCGTCGACGCTGTTGTACGCGACCTCGTCCTCGCGCTGGATGTCCGCATCGACAGGAATCAGAAAGTTCCTGCCCTTTACCTGCACGCCGTGTCCGGCAAAGTAAAAAAGGCCGACGCCGCCTTTTCTCAGTGCATCGCCGAAGTCGCGTAGGGCGATCTGCATCTCCGCACGCCCGACGTTTTCCTTCAGCGCGACCTTGAAGCCCGAGCGGGACAGCGCCTTGGCGACGGCTTGCGCGTCGTTGACCGGGTTGAGGAGCGGAACGTCCTTGTACTGCCCGTTGCCGATCACGAGCGCAATGCGCTGCTCAGGTGGCGTTGCTTGCGCGGCGGGCTGGGACGGCCGCAGCACGCGATCCTGTGCCGCCAGGGGCAGGGCGGCCGCGGCACAAAGCAGGAGCAGCAGCCTGAACTGCAACGGTCGGCTCACATTCCCTTGCCTGCCTTGATGTCCCAGCCGAATTGCTGGCTGGGCTGCATAGCGCCTGTCGGCGCCTGAATCGCAGTGAACACCTCGATCCTTGACGGCTGCAGGCCAACGTACGTGAGTCCACCCTCGAAATCGACATCGACGGACGTAACCTGTACGTCCGATAGCCGCGCTGCAAAGGGTGCGCGCGGTGCAGGCTTGGCTGCGCCCTTTGGAAAAGCCTCAACGAGCATGGTTTTCAAGACCCTTCCTTCGAGGGCAGTCTTCATGAATAGCATCGCAGGATCGCCGAGGGGCACAAGCAACACGAAGTTCTGTACCGCGGCTTTTCCGGTAGCTCCCTGCGGCACCTGCGCTCGGAACGCGAACCGACCCGCGTCGATCTTGCCGTCCACCCGTGGCCCCGCCTTTGGCCAGCCTTCGACCGAAAACACCACGTCGAAATACGGGTAGTCGTCCCAGCTCATGGCAACGGCGCTTCGCGCTGCGGTGACAGAGACGCAAAAGAGTGCTGCGAGAGTCAACTTGCGCATTGCCGTTCCTCCTCCGGGTGATGTTGTTGGTGTTCCGAGCGCGCTTCCAGCGCTCACTCGTGCCGGAACCAGCGCGTGACGACGATGTCGTCGGTTCCCGGCTGCGCCGCGAACGCCTGCGGCGTGAACGAGTAGGGCTGGCCCGACTCGCTGCTCACGCTGCTCTTCGAGCCCATGTTGACCTTCACGAGCCCGCGCGTAGCCGCGTCCGGAAGGGCTGCTTCGCGCACCGGGCGATAGGTCCGTGAAAGGCTCGAGCGCGGGGTTTGGGCGAGCTGCTGCAGCGACTTCTCCACGTCGGCGCGCGGCCGTCGCGAGGCGATGAAGAACACCTGCTCGATGCCCTTGTACTGATCGAGGCCGTACCAGCTCGTTGCCTGTGGCACGACGTATTGCTGGTTCGCGCGCACCGGCTTGCCGCCCTTCTCCGGGAAGATGCGCGCGACGTAGCCGGTCGCATCCACGCCGATCACGTAGACGTAGCAATCGCAGCTCGCGCGGAAGGAGAACTTCACGACGTCGCCCTTGCGAGGGTCGCTGCCGCCGTCGCGCAGGGTCTCGCCGTCCTGGATCGGTACCGGGTCGGTGCGCCGCGCCGCGCGCTCGCTCGCGCGCTGGGCGAGGATTGCGGCGTCGAGGACGATGGCCGGAGCCGTAGATGAACCGCCCGCGGGCGGATAGGGCGACCCGCTCGTGCCGGAAGCTTGCTGGCTGGGGGTGAGCGAAGAGCCGAGCGAGGAGGCCGGATAAGGGTCGTTGGAAGAAGAAGTGGATTGCGAAGGGTAGGCACTAATCGGACCGGCACCGACCGAGGGGTAAGGATCGGCCTGCGTCGCGTAAGGAGAAGAGCTTGACTGGGGGTAGGGCTGCGGCTGACCTCCGGGGGCGGGGTACGACGCCTGCCCGGGCTGGCCGGCTTGTTGACCTGGCATGCGCTTTGACACCTGGTCCGAGTAGACGGCCAGGAGGAGGCTTTCGAGCTGCTGGGAATACTGCGGCGAATAGTTGTTCGCCGCGGCCGAAATGAGATCCGCGCCCCATTTGATCGCGAGCGGCGCGAGCGGCGCAACCGAGGCACATCCGGCTGCGCAGACGAGCGCAGCGAGAGCAAGGCTGGCCGCGGCCCTCAAAGTCGCCTTCATCGTTCCCTCCCCAGGGTGGCGTGGCGTATTCTGCGTGGCTCCTAAGGCAATGTCGAGAACTGGAGCACCGCCTCGCCCGCCGTCAGCGCAGCCGGCTTCGCCTTGCCGCCCGGCTCGTTCCGCGCATCCGGGACGTTCACAAGCACGAGCCCGCGGGCGCGCTTGATGGCGTCGACGGGATCGGTCCCGATCAAGTAGAGTTTGCGCCCCGGATCGAAGCGCGTTGGCGGCAGCATCTTTTGCGGCGGTTCGCTCGTGGCGAAGACCTGCACGGCTTCAAGCCCGACCGGCGCTTCGACCGTGAACTCGACTGCGGTCTGCCAGCGGTGCGCCAGATCTGCGGCAACGCGGCGGACGAAGCGCTCGCTGGAGCCTGGTTCTCCGATTTCCAGAAGATAGCTGAAGCGCTCGGCCTCTTTTTGCACGTGGCCGACGATGTAGTAGTACCCCGCCCGGTCGAGCTTCACCAGCAGCTTGTCGCGCTGTCCAGGCCGATAGTACAGCGCGCGGTTTCCTCGACCCATGCGCACGTCGACGTTCATGGCGCCTGCCGATGAAGACGCTGCCGTACCGCCTGGCAGGTCAACCCGCACCAGGCCTCGGCCGAGGGTTGCGGCAAGTCCGCTGGGCGCAGACAGCGCGGGCGAGCGGTGCTCGGCGACAGCCGGCAGCACGTACACGAATGCTCGCTGAGTATTGAACGATGCATCCAGCAGAAAAAGCGCAAGCACGAGCCGTCCATCGCGCTGCGTGTATCTTCCGTCGAGCGTACAGGCTGGACTCTCGTCGCGCGCCGCCCCGCCGGCTCCGCCCACCAGCCCGTCCGCGATCGACGCTGAAAGCGCCGTCACTTCCGCGGTGTCCGCCCTGACCGGCGCAATGATCCGGCAATGCCTGGCGCCGGCCTGCTTCACCTCTTGCTTCACCCTGAGCGCGACATCCTTTGCTCCTCCAGCCGGCGACAGGTTCTTCGCAGCGCTGCTCCAGAACAGCGCTTCATCGAATTCGAACTCGGGTTGGCTAGCCGGCGAGAACAGCGCCAGCACCGCCAGGATGCGCAAGTACTGGTCGAGCCGTGCGAGTGCGTTGCCGGCATCGGAGGCGGCGCTCGTGGTCGAGTCGAGGCGGCGCAGGCCCTGGGCGAGCCGCCTCGCTTCCCGCGCGTAAGCGGCCAGGCTGGCGTCCGTGAGCCGGGCCTGGTAGAGCACTTCGGCGACGCTCCCCCCCGTACTGGCTAACTCGATTTCGATCAGGGGCAGCTCACGGCCGCCCGCGATGGCGCGTTGGACTGCTACTGCGGTCTTTCCGGAAGCGCCGTCGAGCTGCATGGCCGCACGGCGCTGCAGCCGGACAGCGAGATCGGCGCGGGCGGCGGCACGGGCAGTTTCCGGCGAGCCGCCGTACCCCTGGCCGACGGCGAGCACCGCGGCAGCGGCGGCGTTCGGGATCGCGGCGGAGGCGGCCACAAGCGCAATGCAGCAAGCAAGCCGCAGACAGGGCATGGGCCAGTCTAGCAAGTTGTTTGTTGACCGCAGTAACGTCCCTGTCTGCGCGGGAGTTGACCGCGACGCATCCCGGTTCAGCTGGGATTTCAATAGGCAGGGCCAGCCCTGGCGGATCCCCGGTTGCCCTTACGCCGTGACGGCCCGCGGCGACTGAGGTATTCGGACCGTAGGCTTCTCGTGCACGGCAAGGCTGATCACCGCAGCGACCGCGGCAAGGAGCAGGTCGAGGCGCCACATCAGGTCATAGCTGCCGGTGCGCTCGAGCACGACGCCGCCGAGCCACGCGCCGACGAACGCTCCTAGCTGGTGCACCAGGAAGGTGATGCCGAGCAGCGTGGCGAGGCGTTGCGTGCCGTAGAGCCGGCCAACGAGCCCCGCGGTCGGCGGCAGCACGGCCATGTAGGTGAGTCCCATCCAGGCGGAGAACGCGAGCACCGTGAGCTCGTTCTTTGGCGCCAGCATGAAGAGCGCGATGCCGACGCCGCGCGCGGCGTAGAGGGACGCCAGCATGCGCTTCATCGAGCAGCGCTGGATCACGAAGCCGGCGGCGATGCTGCCCGCAATGTTGAACAGACCGAGCGCCGCCAGCGACAGTCCGGACACGCTCGAAGGCAGCCCGCACAGCTCGATCACCCCGGGAAGGTGGGTCATGAGGAAGAACACGTGCAGCCCGCAGACGAAGAACGTGGCGTTGATGATCCAGTAGTGGAGGCTGGCGAGCGCCGTGCTCAACGCACCGGACTCGAAGTGTGCGCTGCGAGCCGGGGTGGCGGCTGGGCGGAAGGCGAGGGCGAGTGGAAGCGAGGCGAGCGCGAGCACTGCAAGGGCCAGCGCCGCGTTGACCCAGCCCGCGAGCGAGATAGCGACCTGCGTCGCGGGCGCGAGCACCAGTTGACCCAGGGGTCCGCCGGCGCCGATCAGCCCTGCCACCATGCCGCGCCGCTCCGCCGGCACGCGCTGGCTGACGACGCCGATGAGAAGCGACGGGCTTCCCACGGTCGCCGCGACGCCGCCCACGGCGAAGACCGCGACGAGCATGGGAGCGCTGTGGGCGAACGGGAAGAGCGCGCCGATGGCGGCGGCGAGCAGCGTGCCTCCCAGGATCACCCGTGCGGCGCCCATGCGCTCCGCGAGCATGCCCGCGAACGGCTGCGCGACGCCCCAGGTGAGCTGGCTCACCGCGATGGCGAAGCTGATCGTGGCGACGCCCAGGCCGGTCGCCGAGTTGAGCGGCGACAGGAACAGGCCGACGACCGTGCGAGAACCCATGGTCACGGCGAGCAGCAGCACGGCCGCTGCGATGATCGCGAGGCCGCCACCGGGTCGATGGCCGACATTCAGCTTGTGCATGGCCGCATCGTAGGAACCGCGCGTATCGGAAGAATTGCGGGCCCTGCACACCGTGTGGCGCGATTGTTTCTGGCCGGTAGCAACGGCTAACGGGGTTATCATGTGCAGGCATCGCGGACCGGTCGGAACAATCAAGCATCGCTACGGAAACGGGGCGGATACACGCGTGGGGTACTCTGTCCGCGGGCTGCACTTCATTCGATCGCATCCAACGAGGAGGCAACAACGATGAGCACGGAAACCGACAAGCAAGTCCAGAACGGAGTCAACGTCGAGGCGCTGCTCGGCGCGCGCGATGCGTTGAGCAAGGCGCCCGAGGCCGCCAAGTTCAACTGGAAGGCGAGCTGCAAGTGGATGAACGGCACCCACAGCCAGACCAGCATCCAGGGCTTCTACGGCCTGGGCGGCCAGCAAAGCCACAAGACCGAGTTCACCTTCGACACCGACCATCCCGAGATCTTCGCCTCCGAGGACAAGGGCGCGACGCCGGTCGAGATGGTGCTCGCGGGGCTGGCGGGCTGCCTGACCGCCGGGGTGGCGTCGATCGCGCAGCTGCGCAAGATCCAGCTGCGCTCGGTCAAGGCGACGCTCGAGGGCGCGATGGACATCCAGGGCATCCTCGGCATCGACAGCGACGTGCGCAACGGCTTCAACGACATCAAGGTGAACTTCGAGATCGACGCCGACGCCTCCAAGGACGACATCGAGGCGCTGGTCGCGCAGTCGCAGAAGCGCTCGGCGGTGTTCGACGTCATCACGAACCCCACCAACGTCTCGGTCTCGGTATCCAAGAAGAGCGTGAACTGAGGCGTGAACTGAAGACCACCGCTCTCATCGTCGGCGCGGGGCACGCCGGCCTCGCCATGAGCCGCTGCCTCACCGAGCGCTCGATCGACCACGTGGTCCTCGAGCGCGGTGAGGTGGCGAACTCGTGGAAGACCGAGCGCTGGGATTCATTGCGCCTGCTCACGCCGAACTGGCTGAGCCGGCTGCCCGGCTACCGCTACAAGGGAGACGATCCGGACGGGTATCGCACGATGCCCGAGACGGTCGCTTTCCTGGAGTGGTACGCGCAGCGGATCTCCGCTCCAGTGCACACGCAGACGACGGTCACGCGCGTCCGCCGTACGGAAACGGGCTATGCGATCGAGACCGACCGCGGGGAGTGGCGCACGCGGACGCTGGTGCTGGCGAGCGGCGCGTGCAACGTCCCGAGCGTTCCTGCCTTTGCCCAGGCGCTGCCGCCCGGCATCGCCCAGCTCACGCCGATGCAGTACCGCAACCCGGGACAGATCGACGCGGGCGGGGTGCTGATCGTCGGCGCCTCGGCCACCGGCGTGCAGCTCGCCGACGAGATCCAGCGCTCCGGGCGCGAGGTCACCCTCGCCGTGGGCGAGCACATCCGCATGCCGCGCCGCTACCGCGGCCGCGACATTCTGTGGTGGATGGACGCGGCCGGCGTGCAGGACCAGGGCTACCAGGAGGTCGACGACCTCAACCGCGCGCGCAACGTGCCTTCGCTCCAGCTTGCCGGTTACGCCGATTATCGTGACGTCGACCTGAACTCGCTGACGGCGCTTGGCGTCCGGCTGGTCGGGCGCCTCGCCGGGGTGCGCGACGGCGTTGCGCAGTTCTCCGGCTCGCTCGCCAACGTAGCGGCGCTATCGGATCTCAAGATGAACCGGCTGCTCGGCGTGATCGACGGCTGGGCGGAACGGAACGGAGTGCTTGGGGATGCGGAACCGCCGCAGCGGTTCGAGCGGACGCGCATCCCGGCCTCCGCGCCGTTGTCGCTCGATTTGAAAAGCGGGGAAATCCGCAGCATCATCTGGGCAACGGGCTTCCGGCCCGACTACTCCTGGCTCGATCTTCCGGTCCTCGACCGCAAGGGGCGCATCCGCCACGACGGCGGCGTGGTCGATTCTCCCGGGGTATACCTGATGGGCATGCAATTCCTGCGGCGGCGCAAGTCGGCGCTGATCGACGGCGCCGGCGACGACGCGCGCGAGCTCAGCGCGCATCTCGCCGCCTATCTCGACGGCGGCGAAATGCAATTCGCGCGCCAGCGCAGCGCGGTTAGCGACTCGCTCGCGTCCCTGGGTTTCTAACGGGCGATCTCGGCTTCTTCTTCCTGCTGCAGGGCGAAGATCGAGGTGTAGCCCTTCGACCAGTCCGGCGGGATCAGGCAGGGCCGCGGATCGTGGTGCGCGAACTGCGCCCGCTTGCCGCGCAGCAGGTACTGGTCGTGCTTCGGCTTGATCGGGTTCACGGTATAGGGGAACGCGTCGGCCGAGGTCATCGCATTGAGCAGCAGCGGCCGGCCAAGGTCGGAATCGTTCTGCGCCGAGTAGTGCAGCGTGCGGCAGTTGTGGATCGTCAGCGAGCCCGCAGGCCCCGGCAGGTAGACCATCCTCGAAAGGTCGAGCTTCGCGACGTCGGCGTCCGAGAGGGACCCGGTCCAGGCGCCCGCGGCGTTGTATTGGGAAAGCATCGGCTCGATCTCGTGGCTCCCGGGCAGGCAGGCGAGGGGACCCTGCTCCATGCCGCAGTCGTAGAGATACGTGCCTACCGTGAGCGGCGAATAATTGGTGTGCGGGTAGAAGCTGATGTCGTAGTGCCACTTCACTTCCTCGCCGCCGTTCGCCCACTTGAAGTTGAGCTTGGAGTGGTGGAACTTCACGTCCGGACCCACCAGGTCGGCGACGATGTCTGCCATGACCGAATTCAGGCAGTAGTCCCAGAACACCGGATGCTGCTCGACCGGGTTCGACACCCGGCGCAGGCGCGGCGCGTCGGGACGATGGCCGGGCTCGAGATCGAACACGGTGTCCGACTTCGTCACCCGACGGCTGCGCTCGACCAGCTCGTCGGTGGCGGTGCGCAGCTTCGCGAGCCACTCCTCGCTGATCGCGCGCTCGACGAGCAGGAAGCCGTCCGCGAAATAGCGCTCGCGCTGCGCCTGCGTCAGGACCTTCGGCTTGAGGGCGAGAACCTGTTCCGGTGTCATGGCAGGGCTCCTTGGCGAATAGCCTCCATCATAAGCCGGGCCAGGCGAGCGGGATGCCTTCGTCCTGCAGACGGCGCTGGAACCGATGAAGCGTCGCAGCATCCGCGCGCACCGCGGCCGGCGGCGTGCGCTCGCCGAGCGCGAATGCCGCCAGCATGCCGGCCGCCTCGCCGATGTTCCACTCCACCGGATGCAGGCGGTAGCAGCCGTTGGTGATGTGCGTAGTGCCGATGTTCTTGGCCGCCGCAAGAAGATTCTCGGTGCGCCGGGGGACCAAGGCACCCAGAGGGATCTGGAACGGCCTGGTGCGGCAGCTCGCGCCGACGTCGTCCGGGCCGGAACGGTGGATATCGATCGGGTACCACCCCAGGCCGACGGAATCCGGATAGAGCGCGGCGGTGGAGCCTTTCTGGTAGCGCGCCGACACCTCCTGCTCGACGATCGTCTTCTTCGCTTGGATGCGCCGCGCTTCGCGGATGTAGGGATGCTTCGACAGGCCGTCGGCGCTGTCCATCACGTCCGGGCGCAGCAGCAGTTCCGGCGCCGCCTGCTCGCTCTGCAACCAGTACAGGAAGCCGAGGCTCACGCGCTTGGCGTCCTGCAGCGCCTGCGCGGTGTCGAGCGCGGGGCAATCGAGAAGGCTGCGGTCGCGGTAGTCGTTGCCCGGCCAGTTGAACATCGTCAGGCTTTTCTTTTCCACCAGGCGGCGATAGGTCCACAGGCCGCCCTTGGTGCCCGGGAGCTGCTCGTACAGGCTGTATTGCAGCCAGCCGCTCTCCTCGCCGTAGATCTCGCCGCCGTGCACCTCGATCTTCAGGCTGTAGGGCTGCGCGTCGCGGTAGTGCTCGTATTTCTCGGGTCGCGGTATGACGTGGCTTTCGCCATCGGGACGCCGCTCGCACGCGAACGTATAGGTGAAGCTTTGCACGCAATGCGGCTTGGCCTCCTTGGGCTGCGCCTGCGGCTCGCCGGTCTGCGTCACGGTTTCCGCGCCCACTACGTATTCGGTTCCGGAAAGCGGCAGCAGGTCGCCGAGCTCGGTGGCGTCAATGACAAATTGAGGACGAAATCGCACCAAACGGCCGTTCTCCAATCCCATCGCGACGACTTCCGCGACCCGATCGCCGTCGGCCGTCGCGGCGACGGCTTTCGTCCGACGTAGAACAGTCAGCCGGCCGGAATCGACATGCGGCTGCAGCATCCTGTCGAGCACGTCGACGGCGACCCTCGGCTCGAACGCAAGGCGCGTGACCCAGCAATTGCCGGGGTTCGGCAGGCCGTAGTGCTGCCGGATCGCGTTGCGCAGCTCGTAGTAGCTGCGCGTACCGCCGAACGACTCGATGTGCTCGTGCTCGTCGAGCGCCGACACCCCTTGCGAAGTCAGCTGGCCGCCGAGCCAGTCGGTTTCTTCGAGCTGGACGACCCGGCGGCCGTTCCTGGCGGCGGCCAGCGCAGCCGCGACCCCGCCGGTGCCGCCTCCGGCGACCAGAATTTCACATTTTTCAATACCTGCTGATGCTCGCGGGTCGACCGGCAGGACGGCGAGCGATGCATCGCCGCTCGCCGGCACCCGCATGATGTCGACGACCGCATCCAGCGAGCGCTGCACCGGCTACTTGCCGTTCGGTTTCTTCTTCCAGTAGTAGTCGGCCGAGAAGCTGTAGGCGGGGTACATGGCCATCCGGCCCGGCACCACGTTGGCGGCGTACTGCCTTTGCGACTCCACCACCTTCGCAAAGAAGGCGTCCTCCTTGGCAAACTTGTCCCGGATCGCGTCCCAGGTCTGCAATTGCTTGACCAGCACCTCGTTCGGCGTACGCCGTACGTTGACGCCGTGCTTGCTGCGCATCTCGGCGAGCACCTTGGCATTCTCCCGGCTGTAGCTCAGCCACCAGCGCAGGTACGTTTCGGTGGCCGCCATCTTGACGATTTCCTGGAGGTCCGGCGGAAGCGCCTTCCAGGCCGCTTTCGAGATGATGAGATCGGAGACCTCGGTCATCTCGTGCATGCTGGGCATGTAGTAGTACTTCCACACGTTATGGAACCCGAGCTTGATGTCCTCCGCCGGGCAGCACCATTCCGCGGCGTCCACCACGCCGCGCTGCGCGGCCGGCACGATCTCGCCGCCGGGCATGCTGACCACTGCGGCGCCGGCGGCGTTGAGGATCTGGGCGTTCATTCCGACCGCGCGCATCTTTCGCCCCTTGAGGTCGTCCCAGCCCTTGAACGGCTGCTTGAACCAGCCGAACATCTGCGGGGCGAACGGCATCACGGGTAGCGAGATCACGTCGCGCTTGATGATGGTTTCGAACCACTCGTCCATGAGCTGCTGGCCGCCGCCGTCGTAGAACCAGCCCAGGTGGTCGAAGATGTCCATGCCGAAGGGCCCGCCCGGCCCGCCGGTAAAGAGCACTGCCGCGGCGTGTTTGCCTATGAGATAGCCCGACCATGTATGCGCGCCGTCGAGCACGCCCTTGTGCGTCGCGTCGGTGACCTCGAAGGCGGGCACGATGGTTCCGGCCGCCGAGGTCTTGATCTGCAGCCTCCCTCCGGTGGTCTTGTTGACGCGGTCGGCGAACTGGTTGAAGTTGTCCATGAACGTGCTCGACGCCGGCCAGCTCGCCTGCATGTTGAGCGTCTTGGACGCCTGCTGCGCTTGCGCGGTGACCCCGAACAGGCTGAGCGCGAGCAACACCATCCCCACGACTGCAATTGGCTTCGACATGTGCTCCTCCTCTGCGGGCATCATATACCGGCGCCCGAGGTATAGTCTGGTCACATGGCCGAGGCCGCCAAGCCCGCGGAACGAAAGAAGCGCACGATCGGGGAGATCCGCGACTCGAAGAAGACCGGCGACAAGATGGTCTACACGTCGGTGCTCGATTACACCTCGGCCAAGTGGGCCGAGAGCGCGGGGGTCGACGTCTGCGTGGTCGGCGACAGCCTGGCGATGACCTGCCACGGCCACCCGAACACCATTCCGGCGACGATGGACATGATGGTGCTGCACGCTGCTGCGGTGCGGCGAGGCGCGCCGAATACCTTCGTCCTCGGCTGCATGCCGTACCAGAGCTACCACACGCCGGAGCGCGCGCTCGCGAACGCGACCCGCTTCATGCAGGAGGCGGCCTGCGACGCGGTCAAGCCGCAGGGCGGCAAGTCTCAGGCGCATGTCCTGAAGGCGCTGGTCGACGCCGGCATTCCCACCGCCTCGCATATCGGCCTTACGCCGCATACCATCGCGGTGTTCGGCGGCTTCAAGGTGCAGGGGCGCACGGCGGAGGCGGCGCTGAAGATCCTCGAGGACGCGCTCGCGATCCAGGATGCCGGCTGCTTCATGCTCGAGTTCGAGGCGGTGCCGGCGAAGATCGCGCAGGTGATCTCGCGCCAGCTCGAGATCCCGACCATCGGCATCGGCGCCGGCGCCGGCACCGACGGGCAGATCCTGCTGTCGTACGATCTGCTCGGCGTGTTCACCGATTTCAAGCCCAAGTTCACCAAGCGCTACGCGAACCTCACCGAGGTCGCCGTGGCAGGGCTCAAGGCCTATGCCGCCGACGTGCGGGCGGGCAGCTTTCCGGACGACGACCACAGCTACGGCGTCGATGAGCGGGAATACGAGAAGTTTCTCGGCCTGGTCGAAAAGCGGCGCCATCGGTAGGAGGGGCGATGAAACAGTTCGCAGATATTCACAACCCAAGCGAGCGGCAGCTCAAGTTCCGCGAGCAGTACCAGGCCCAGATTCATCCCCTGTACAGCGGCCCGCTGCACATCGGGGTGATCTACGTGGTGGGCCTGTCGGTCATCGCCTGGTGCATGTCGCGCCTGCAGGGCGCGAGCTGGGAATGGCTGCTCGTGATCCCGGTGTTCTTCTTCTCCAACCTGTTCGAGTGGTGGATCCACAAGCGCGTCATGCACCGGCTGGTGGATGTCTGGGCGCTGCGCGCGATCTACGATCGGCATACGCGCCAGCACCACCAGTACTTCACCGACAACGAGATGACGGTGAGCACGACGCGGGAGTGGCGCATCATCTTCTTCCCGTGGCGCGCGTTGTTCACCTTCATGGCGCTCGGCACGCCGTTCGCGCTCGCGCTGGGGGCATTGGTGAATCCGAACGCGGGCTACATCCTGATGGTCACGATCGTCGGCCAGTACCTGATCTACGAGACCTTCCACTACTGCTGCCATGTGCGCGACAACTGGTTCGTGCGGCACGCGCCGTTCATCAACACCATCCGCCGCCACCACACCGCACACCACAACTACGGCATCATGATGGGTCGCAACCTGAACCTGACCTTCCCGATCGCCGACTGGGTGATGGGCACGAGCGACCTCGACCGCGGTCTCGTCGGCACGCTGTTCAACGGCTACAACGAAGAGCACGTGCGCCCCGAGCTCAAGCCGACCATCGAGCGCTTCCGCCGTCCGGACGCGCCGGTGACGATCGACGGGCCCATCCATGCCTAAGCTCCTGTCGCAGGCCGCCGTCGAGCAGTACAAGCGCGAAGGGTTCTATTCCCCGATCCGCGTGATGAGCGCCGCCGAGGCGCGCCGCTTCCGCAACGCCCTCGAAGCGCACGAAGCGAAGACGGGCGCGGCACTGCAAGGGAACTGGCGGCACAAGATGCACCTGCTCTTCACCTGGGCGGACGAGCTGGTGCACCACCCGAAGGTGCTCGACGCGGTGGAGGACGTGATCGGGCCCGACCTCCTGTGCTGGACCACCAATTTCTTCATCAAGGAAGCAAACAGCCCCGGTTTCGTCTCGTGGCACCAGGACTCCACCTACTGGGGCCTCGAGCCCGACGACGTGGTCACCGCCTGGGTGGCGTTCACCGACGTGACCGAAAAGAACGGCTACATGCAGGTCATTCCCGGCAGCCACAAGGTGGACCAGTTGCCGCACGTGGACACCTTCCACAAGGACAACCTGCTCTCGCGCGGGCAGGAGATCTCGGTCGAGGTCGACAAGTCGAAGGCGGTGGGGCTCGCGATGGGCGCGGGCGAGATGTCGCTGCACCACATCAAGCTGGTGCACGGGTCGGATGCCAACCGCAGCGCCGACCGCCGCATCGGGCTCTCGATCCGCTATATCCCGACCTACGTGCGCCAGACCAAGGTGCGCGACTCGGCCATGCTGGTGCGCGGCACCGACCGCTACCGGCATTTCGACCCGGAGCCGCGGCCGAAGGCCGACCTCGACGAGGCGGCGCTCGCCGCGCACGCCGACGCCGTCGGCCGGCAGGTGAAGGCGCTCTACCAGGGAACTGCGAAGACCGAATTTCGCGCCTGAAGATGAGAAAGGTTCTGACGCTGGCGGGCCTGGCACTTAGCTGCGCGCTCGCCTTCGACCACGGCGCCGCGCAGGAGACCTATCCGTCGAAGCCGGTCCGCATCATAGTGTCCTTCGCTGCCGGGGGGCCGACCGACCAAGTCGCGCGCATCATGAGCGCCAAGCTGACGGAGCTGCTCGGCCAGACGTTCCTGGTGGAGAACAAGACCGGCGCCGGCGGCAACCTCGGCGCTGCCGAGGTGGCGAAGGCGCCGCCCGACGGATACGCGCTGCTGATGGCGACGGTATCGACCCACGCCATCAACCCGGGCTTGTACAGGAGCATGCCCTACGACCCCGTGAAGGACTTCGCCCCCGTCGGGCAGGTCGGGGTCACTCCGTGCGTTCTGGCGGTACATCCCTCCCTGCCCGTCACGAACGTGAAGGAGCTGATCGCACTGCTTCAGGCGAACCCCGGCAAGTACAGCTACGGCTCCTCCGGCATGGGTTCGATTCTTCATCTGTGCGGCGAGCAGTTCAAGACCGCGGCCGGTGGGCTGCAGGCGGTGCATGTGCCCTACCGCGGCTCGGCGCCGATGATGGCCGACCTCGTGGGCGGCCAGATCGCGCTCGCGTTCGATGCCCTGCCGACCGTGCTGCCGCAGGTTCAGGCCGGCAAGATTCGCGCGATCGGAGGTGGCATGGCGACGCGCGCGCGGGCGATGCCGGATCTACCCACGCTGCAAGAGCAAGGCGTAAGCGGCTTCGAGTGCTACACCTGGAACGCGATCCTGGGTCCGGCGAAGACGCCTGCGCCGATAGTCGCGCGGCTGAGCGATGCGATCAACAAGGCGCTCGCCGACCCGATCATCCTCAAGCGGTTGCAGGACGTCGGCGTCGATCCGACGCCGGATGGCACGCCGCAACAGCTCGCCGATTTCATCCGGGCCGAGCTCGCCAAATGGGCGCCGATCATCAAGGCGTCCGGCGCACACGTAGACTGACTACCCCACCCGCAGGTTGCCGGCGGCGTCGCGCGAGAGTCCGGTCTTGGCTGCGGCGTCGTGCACCTCGGGCGTCCACTCGACTTTGCCCGGATCCGGACCGCCGATCAGAGTAAGCAGCGTACCGCGGCCGTCTCCGACGTAGCGGAAGCCGCGGTAGACGCCGACCGGAACATGGATGGTGTCGAACGGCTGGAGCACGATTTCCTTCTGGCCCTGCGCGGTCATGAAGGTGATCGCCCACGGTCCGACAAGCGGCATGAACACTTCCTCGGTCTTGTGGCGGTGGAGCGCGGTGCCGTTGCCCGGGTCGCACTGGATCATGCCGAGGTTGAAGCCGTGCGCGGGCAGGGCGATGTTGGGCGCCAGGTCCGCGAGGTCGGTGCGCTCGGTCACGCCGCTGCCGACGATGTTGATCTTCCTGCGGCGGCATCCCGGCAGCCGGCTGTCGACGAAGGCTTCCTCGGAGCCGCGCAGCTCGGCGAAGCGCGCGACGCACTTCATCATCGCCTCCAAGGTGGTGCTGCTCGGTCCGGGCATCGGTGCGTTCCTGTCCATGGCTACTCCGGCTTGATATTCGCCAGCCGCACGATCGCGGCCCACTTGACGAGCTCGCTCTTGATGTAGGCGCTGAACTCCTCGGGCGTATCCGGCACGGGGATCGTCCCCTCCGCGGCGAGCTGCTCGACGATCGCTTTCTGTCTCAGGATCCCTCCGAGCTCCGCGTTCACGCGCTTGACCACCTCCTGCGGCGTGCCCGCGGGCGCGATGATGCCCGCCCAGGAAAACGCTTCGTATCCCGGGACACCGCTTTCGGCGATGGTCGGATATTCCGGAAGCGACGGAAGGCGCGCGGCATCGCCTACCGCAAGCGCGCGCAGCCTGCCGGCGCGCACGTGGGGCAGGACCGTGGGGATGCTGCTGAATGCGAGCGACACTTCCCCGGCTAGCAATGCGGTGGCGGCGGGTGCGGTGCCCTTGTAGGGAATGTGCACCAGGGTGATGTTTGCCATCGACGCGAAGAGCTCGCCGGCGAGGTGGCTGCCGTTGCCCACGCCTGGGGAGGAATAGGTCAGCGCGCCGGGCTTCGCCCTGGCGAGCGCGATGAGCTCGGGCACGCTCTTCGCGGGCACCGAGGGATGCGCGACGAGCAGCAGCGGGAAGTTCACCAGCCGGCCGATCGCGGTGAAGTCGCGCACCGCATCGTAGGGCAGCTTGAGGTACATGCTCGGATTGATGACGAGCGGGCCGTTGGAGACCGTGCCGAGCGTGTAGCCGTCGGCGGGAGCGCCCTTCAGCGCCTCGAGCGCGAGGATGCCGTTGGCTCCGGCGCGGTTCTCGATCAGCACCGGCTGGCCGAGCCGCTCGGAGAGATGCTTGCCGACGATGCGCGCCGCGTAGTCGACGCCGCCGCCGGGAGGGAAGGGAACCAGCATGCGGACCGGCTTTGCGGGCCAGGCCTGCGCGAGCGCACTTGACGAAACAATGGCGGACAGGAGCAGAGTGAGGAGAAGCGCATTTCTCATCCGGGCATAGTATCGTCGCCGCATGAAAAAACGGAAACCGGCGGTCGGCGTGATCGGCCTGGGAATCATGGGCGGAGCCATGGCGGAGGCGCTGCTCGCGGCCGGCTACGAAGTGCTTGGCTACGATCCGGCGCCGGGCGCCGCCCGGCGCCTCAAGCGCGCCGGGGGGTATGCGCTCGAGTCGAGCTCGGCGGTGGCAGCGCGCGCCCGCGTTCTGATCACCTCTCTGCCTTCGTCGCCCGCGCTCGACTCAACCGTCCGACAGCTCGCGCAGGCGAGCGCCGCGCCCAATGGAGGAAGAATCCTCGTGGAGATGAGCACGCTGCCCATCGCCGACAAGCGGCGCGCGCACGCACGGCTCGCGCGCGCGGGCTGGATCGCGCTCGACTGTCCGATCAGCGGCACCGCCGCGCGCCTCAAGGACCGCCACTGGATGATCTTCGCGAGCGGCGAGCGCCGCGCCTGCGCCCGCGTGCGGGCGCTACTACGGGTTTTTACCGACCAGATTCCCTATATCGGCGACTTCGGCAGCGGCACGAGGATGAAGTTCGTGGCCAACCACCTGGTCGCGATCCTCAACGTCGCCTCGGGCGAGACGATCACGCTCGGGCGCAGGCTCGGGCTCGACGCGCGCCAGGTGTGGGCGCTGTTCGCTTCGAATCCGGCGGTCGGCAACGGCGTCTTTCGCCTGCGCGGCAGGTTCATGGTCGAGCGCCGCTACCGTCCGGCGACCATGAAGGTCGAGATCTGGCAGAAGGACATGCGCATCATCGGCGCCGCGGCCCGTTCCGCCGGCGCCGCGACGCCGCTCTTCGACGCCTGCGGCCCGATCTACGACGCCGCCATGGCGCAGGGATTCGGCAGCGCCGACACCGCTTCGGTGTGCGAGGTGCTGGCGCGCCGCCGGCCGGGTCGACGACGGCCGCTAGGCGCATAATGTCCGCGCTCAACGACCCACGGGAGGGAGCATGGCCAACGTCGAAATCAACGGCAAGACCCGCAATGTCAACGTCGACCCGAGCACGCCGCTGCTCTGGGTCATCCGCGATACCCTCGGCATGACCGGCACCAAGTTCGGTTGTGGCGCGCAGCTCTGCGGCGCGTGTACCGTGCATCTGGACGGCAAGCCGGTCCGCTCCTGCGGTACGCCGCTCTCCGCGGCGATCGGCAAGAAGATCACCACCATCGAAGGAATCGGCGCCTCGGAGGCCGGCAAGAAGGTGCAGGCGGCGTGGGCGGCCCTCGACGTGCCGCAATGCGGCTATTGCCAATCGGGCCAGATCATGTCGGCGGCGGCGCTGCTGGCAGCCAACCCCAAGCCGAGCGACGCCGACATCGACGGCGCCATGGCGGGCAACATCTGCCGCTGCGGCACGTATCCGCGCATCCGCGCGGCCATCCACAAAGCCGCCACGGGAGCCTGATCATGACCAAGCTCACTAATCCCGCTCGCCGCAAGTTCCTGAAGTCCGGCGCCGCCGTAGGTGGCAGTCTCGTCATCGGCGTTTCGCTGCCGGGCGTCAACGGCGCGCAGGCCGCAGCCGACACCTCGGCGATGAACGCCTGGGTGCGGATCGGCGCCGACAACACCGTCACCATCCTGTGCGCGCGCTCCGAGATGGGCCAGGGCGTGGTGATGGCGCTTCCCACGCTCGTCGCGGAAGAGCTGGAGGTGGACCTGAACCGGATCAGGGTGGACTTCGCGCCGCCGGGAGAGATGTACATCAACGCCATGCTCGGCGGCCAGATCACCGGCGGCTCCACCTCGGTGCGCGACGGATGGGAGAAGCTGCGCATCGCGGGCGCGCAGGCCCGCGTCATGCTCACGGAAGCGGCGGCGCAGAAGTGGGGCGTCGACGCCTCGCAGTGCAGCGCGCGCAACGGCGCGGTGACCGGTCCGGGCGGAAAGAAGGCGAGCTACGGCCAGCTCGCCGAAGCCGCCTCCAAGCTCACGCCGCCGAGGGAAGTGAAGCTGAAGGATCCGGCGCAGTTCCGCTACGTCGGCAAGCCGCTCAAGCGCCTGGATACCGCCGGCAAGATCACCGGCAAGACCGAATTCGGCATCGACGTCAGGCTTCCGAAAATGCTGTATGCCTCGCTCGCGCAATGCCCGGTGATCGGCGGCAAGGTCGCGAGCTTCGACGATTCGAAGGCTAAGAAGATGCCCGGGGTGAAGCACGTCGTCGGCATCACCGATGGCGTCGCGGTGGTCGCCGACAGCTGGTGGCAGGCGAAGCAGGCGCGCGACGCGCTCAACGTGACCTGGGACGAAGGCCCGAACAAGAACCTGAGCTCCGAGGGCGTATTCAAGGGCCTGGCCGAAGCCATGAGCAAGCCGGCGGCCAGCATCCGCCAGCAGGGCGATGTCGCGGGCGCCATCCAGTCGGCCGCCAAGCCGGTGCGGGCCACTTACCAGATGCCTTTCCTGTCGCACTCGCCGCTCGAGCCGATGAATTTCACCGCCGACGTGCGCAAGGACTCGGCGCTGCTGATCGGCTCGATCCAGTTCCAGCAAATGGCGCTGGGCATGGCTGCGGCGATCACCGGCCTCAAGCCCGAGCAGATCACCATCCGCACCACGTATCTCGGCGGCGGCTTCGGCCGGCGCATCGACCTCGACTACATGGCCCAGGCGGTGGAGATCTCGAAGGCGATCGGCGCGCCGGTGAAGCTGGTCTGGACGCGCGAAGACGATATGACGCACGACTTCTACCGTCCCGCGAGCCTCACCGAGATGTCGGGTGGCCTCGACGCCAACGGCAGGCCGGTGGCGCTGTCGCTCAAGATGACTTCGCCCTCGGTGACTGCCCGGCTCTTCCCGCCGCTCGTCAAGGACGGCGTCGATCCGCTCATGACCGAGGCGATTCTCGTGCCCTACGACATTCCAAACCAGTCGGTCGGCACGGTGATCCACGACACGGGCCTCAGGGTCGGCTACCTGCGCTCGGTGTCGCACGCGCTCAACGTGTTCGCCAACGAGTCCTTCATCGACGAGATGGCGGCGGCCGCAGGGAAGGACCCGTACCAGTTCCGCCTGTCCCTGCTGGAAAAGCAGCCGCGGTTCGCCAACGTGCTCAAGCTCGCGGCCGAGAAGGCCGGCTGGGGCAAGCCGCTGCCCAACGGCCGCGCGCGCGGCATTGCGCTCATGGAGGGCTATGAGACTTACATGGCGCAGGTGGCCGAGGTCTCGGTCGAAAACCGCCAGATCAAGGTGCACCGCGTGGTCGTGGCGGTCGACCTCGGACGCATGGTCAACCCGAACATCGTCGAGCAGCAGATCGAGAGCAACATCGTGTTCGGGCTGACGGCGCTGCTCTACGGCGACATCACGCTGAAGGACGGGCGCGTGCAGCAGACCAACTTCAACACCTATCAGCTGCTGCGCATGCCGGAGACGCCGAAGATCGAGATGCACATCGTCAAGAGCACCGAGAAGCCGGGAGGAATCGGCGAGCCGGGCATGGCGCTGCTGCCGCCGGCGGTGGCAAACGCGGTCTACGCCTTGAACGGGCAGCGGCTGCGCACCATGCCTTTCCGTCTTGCGTAAGGCGGTTCTCGCTCTACTCGCCGGGGTTGCCTTCATCGGCCCGGCGCGCGCTCAGGACTACGAGCGCGAGAAGCGCTGGGCCGATGACATTCTCGCCACGCTCATGATCGGCGAGGCGCAGTGGCTCGAGCAGAAGAACGGCCACCGCTTCCTCACCCTGTACACCGAGGCCGAGAAGCCGCGCGGCGCAGTCATCATCGCGCACGGGCGCGGCTGGAGCCCCGACTTCGAGCTGTACGGGACGCTGCGCACCCGGATCTCGGAGCAGGGCTACACCACGCTGTCCATCCAGCTGCCGGTGCTGCAGAGCACCGCGATTCTCGGACTCTATGTGCCGCTCTATCCCGACGCACGCGAGCGGTTCCAGCTGGCGGTCGATTTCCTGAGGACCAAGGGCTACAAGAACATCGCCATCGTCTCGCACAGCCTGGGCGCCACGATGGCGAACCAGTACCTGATCCGCACCGACGACACCACCGTCGGCGCGTGGGTGTTCATCGGCATCCTGCAGGGACTGGAGGAGATGTACCGCATCAAGATCCCGACGCTCGACGTCTATGGCAGCAACGACTGGACGGTCACCATGTGGGGCGCCGACGAGCGCAAGCGCCAGCTCCAGGCGGTTCCGGGATCGGACCAGATCATGGTCCAGGGGGCGAAGCATTTCTTCGAGGACCGCGAGGAGGAGCTGGTGCGCATCGTCGTCGCATTCCTGGACCGAAGCTTCCGGAGCAAACCCTGATGCATGCATAGTAGGATAGTCGGGCAGCAGCACCTACGGGGGGAGCGATGAAGAGGAAAATGCCCGCGGCGGCCTGGATCCTGGCCGCCCTCGTGCTCGGCATCATCGTCGGGTACATGATCTTCATTTCGTATCCGGACAAGAAGAGCGCCACGCAGATCGCGGGCTACGTTTCGATCCTGTCCGACGTGTTCCTGCGCCTGATCAAGATGCTGATCGGCCCGCTGGTGTTCTCGACGCTGGTGGTCGGCATCGCGCACATGGGCGACGCGGCCTCCGTCGGCCGGGTCTTCGCCAAGGCGCTCGGCTGGTTCATCACCGCCTCGCTGGTGTCGCTGCTGCTCGGGATGCTGCTCGCGAACCTGCTGCAGCCTGGACACAACCTCGGCCTGCCGCTCCCCGACATCGGCGCCTCGGCCAACCTCGCCACCGCCAAGTTCACGCTCAAGGACTTCGTCAGCCACCTGGTGCCGAAGTCGTTCGCCGAGGCGATGGCGAACAACGAGATCCTGCAGATCGTGATGTTCTCGATGTTCTTCGGCGTGGCGCTCGCCGCGCTCGGCGAGAAGGGCAAGACACTGGTGGCGGCCATCGACGAGCTGGCGCACGTCATGCTCACCATCACCGGCTACGTCATGAAGCTCGCGCCGGTCGCGGTGTTCGCCGCGATGGCAGCCACGGTGGCGGTCAACGGGCTGGAGATCCTGCTCCGATTCGCCGTCTTCATGGGCGACTTCTACTTCGGCCTGATCCTCCTCTGGAGCCTGCTCGTGCTGGCCGGGTTCGTGTTCCTCGGGCCGCGCGTGTTCAAGCTGCTGAAGCTGATCAAGGAGGCGTTCATGCTCTCCTTCGCCACCGCGAGCTCGGAGGCCGCGTATCCCAAGATCATCGACGCGCTCGACCGCTTCGGCGTGAAGCGCAAGATCTCGAGCTTCGTCATGCCGATGGGCTACTCGTTCAACCTCGACGGCTCGATGATGTACTGCACCTTCGCCACGCTGTTCATCGCGCAGGCCTACGGCGTCGAGCTCTCGCTCGGCACGCAGATCACGATGCTCCTCATCCTGATGCTCACCTCGAAGGGCATGGCCGGCGTGCCGCGCGCTTCCCTCGTGGTGATCGCGGCGACGCTCAACCAGTTCAATATTCCCGAGGCGGGCCTGCTTCTGATCCTCGGCGTCGACACTTCCTCGACATGGGCCGCTCGGCCACCAACGCGGTGGGCAACTCGATCGCCACCGCGGTGGTCGCGAAGTGGGAAGGCGAGCTCCTGCCGCCGGCCGAAGCCGACGAGAACGAGCGCCGCATCGAGGCGGGCGCGCTTGCGCCGGCATAGCGCGCATGAAGCTGCTTTGGGTCTTCCTGTTCGTTACGGCCGGTGCGTTCGCCCAGACGGATGACACGCCTGTCGAGCTCACCGGGACGCTGGCGAGGGTTCGCGCCGCCGGCGCAGTGACCATCGCCTACCGCGAATCGTCGGTGCCGTTCTCCTATCTTTCGGCCCGCGGCGAGCCGATCGGCTACTCGATCGAGCTCTGCAAGAAGCTGGCGGAGGCGATCGGCGGGGAGCTCGGCCGCGAGCTCGCGCTCAAGTGGCTTGCGGTGACCTCCGAGACCCGCATCGAGGCAATCGTCTCCGGCCGCGCCGACCTGGAATGCGGCTCGACTACCAACAACCTCGAGCGGCAGAAGCAAGTCGCCTTTTCACCGATCATCTTCGTCGCCGGCACCAAGCTGCTGGTGAAGCGCGGCTCGCCGATCCGCTCCTACCGCAACCTCGCCGGGAAGACCGTAGTCGTCACCGCCGGCACCACGAACGAAGGCGCGATGCACGAGATCGCCCGGCGCTTCAAGATCGATTTTCGTTTGGTCACTTCCAGAGATCATGCGCAGTCCTACGCGCGCCTCGAAGCGGGCGCGGCGGACGCCTTTGCCACCGACGACGTGCTGCTCTACGGCCTGATTGCCCAGCGCCAGGCGAAGAAGGAGTACCAGGTGGTCGGCGAATTCCTCTCCTACGACCCCTACGGCATCATGTTCCGCAAGAACGACCCGCAGCTCGCCGAGGTGGTCAGGCGCGCCTTCCACGATCTCGCCGAGGACGGCGAGATCGAGCGCCAGTACAAGCGCTGGTTCCTGCAACGCCTGCCCGGCGCGGCGACCGCGGGGCAGAGCCTCGACCTGCCGATGAGCCCGCAGCTCGAGACCCTGATCCGGGCCATGGCGGCGAAGCCCGAGTAGTCAGGTCCAGTTCGCGCGCTGGCGCAGGGCGGCCGCGGTCTCGTTCGCTTCCTTCAGCACTTCGGCGTAATCGAGCGCGGTGAATTCGCCGCCGCGGCGCAGGATGCGGCCGTCGACGACGACGGTGTCGACGTTGCGCGGCTGCGCGAACGAGATCAGCGCCTCGTAGGGGTCGCCGAGCGGGGCGATGTTGACGTCGCCGGTGCGCACGAGAATGAGGTCGGCGCGCTTGCCCGGCGTGAGCGAGCCGGTGCGCTCGGCGATGCCGAGATCGACCGCGCCGTCGACCGTGGCGAGCTGCACCAGCCGCTTGGAGGTCAGCGGCACGCGCGCGCCGATGCGGTGCTGGTGCAGGTTGTAGAGGATGCGCATGGCCTCGAAGTAGTCGCAGCCGTAGGTGCCGGTGGTGTCGATCGAGAGGCTGACCTTGACGCCGGCTTCGAGCAGCTCGCCGAGCTGGATGACCCCGGCGCTCGCCGGCCGGCGTGACTCGCCGATCGGCGCGATGCTGTAGCTCACGCCGCGCTCGCGCAGGATCTGGCGCTCCTCGGCGCTCGTGAGAAGCGGGTGGACGAGCTGAACGTCTGGGCCGAGGAGCTTGGCCTCGTCGAGCGCCTTGATCGGGCTCGGTCCGGAGGTGTGGAGCGTGATCGGCAGGCCGAGCGCGCGGGCGCCGCCCCAGTCCTTGCGCGCCATGTCGAGGGAAATGGTGCCGCGGAGCGCCGTCTGCGAGGGACCGAAGTTGCGCGAGCACATGCCGAGCGCGAGCATGCCGTCGTTCGGCAGCCACTCCCGCTTCACCTTGGCGACGTCGTCGTAATTCATGGGCTCGTCGTCGGGCATGCCTTGGGCCTGCCCGTAGCTGAAGCGGCCGCGCACGCCGCAGTCGCGCATGGCGCGGAGCTCCGCGTCGGCGTGGGCGGGCGTGCGCACGTTGTGCGCCCAGTTGTGCACCGTCGTCGCGCCCGCGCTGAGCGCCTCGGCAAGGCCGAGGCGAACGCTGCGGTAGCTGTCCTCGGGGGTGAAGTGGCGTCCGAGCGCGCTCGTCACGGGGAAGTAGCCGCGCTTTGGATCGTCGATCCGGATGAGCGGCCGGCACACCGTGGTCCACAGGTGCCAGTGCGTGTCGATGAACCCCGGCATGCAGATCATGCCGCGGCCGTCGATCGCGGCCGCGCCGGGCGCGGCGAGCGCCGGCGCCACCGCCACGATCGCGCCGTTTCGCACGTGGACGTCGCCGCGCTCGAAGTCGCCGAGTGTTGCGTCCAGGGTGAGCACCGTGGCGCCTCGGATCACGAATTCACCGCGTGCCGGCAGCGGCTTGGCCGCGCGCGGCGCGCCCGGCGCCTGCGCGAGCCCGCGGGTGGGGAGCATCCCGCCCGCCGCGAGGGCGATGCCGGCCTTGAGCAGCGTGCGGCGACTCAGCGTTTGTGTGTCCATATCAGCCTGGTGCCTCCCCAAGTTCAGAACTCGCGTCCGACGCGCAGGTAGCCGGTGGTCCTGCCGGGGTCGTCGATGCCTCTTGCGATCCCCGCGCGTGCCTGCAGGCTGAAAAGATAACCGAAGCGAACCTCGGTCATGAGCTCGGCCCCGACGCCGCGATGATAGTCGGGAGAGGCGCTGTGCTCCCAGGCGGCGCCGACGTCGACGAAAAGATTCAGGGAGACCCGGTTCAGCCCGACCGGGGGCACCATTAGATGCCGGTCGAAGTCGCGAATGGGGGTTCGCCATTCGACCGTCGCCACGCGCGCCCGGTGCCCGGTGAGCGCGGGCTCGCCGCTGCCGTAGCCGCGCAGGGCGAACTCGCGCTGATTGAGCACCGGCAGGATGAAGAGCTCGTCCGAGAAGCTGCCGCCGAGCTGGAAGGGCTCGGCCTTGTCCTGGCCGTACGCTTCGTTCCAGCGCAGGGCAAGGACGGTTTTGCCGAGCGCGAAGTAGCCGCGCCAGTCCGCGCGATACACATTGCCGGAGAAGGCGCCGCCGAGGCCGTTCGAGGTCTCGGCGAAGAGCTGCAGCCACTGCCCCTGGCTCGGCCCCTCGGAAAGCCAGCGCTCGCGGCGCGTGTCCACTCCGCCCACCAGCCCGAGCACACGCTCGTCCTGAAGCGTCGCGTCCAGGCCGAGCTGGTGGAGGCGCTCTCTTTCGAGGGCGCCGCCGAGGCCCCAATAGAACCTTCGGTTGAGGGAGAGCGCGCGCCAGGTGGACACCCACTGCGCGCGTTCCTTGATGCTGTAGGCGGTAATTTCGTTCTGGTCGTCCTGCCCCTTGACGGTCAGCGAGCGGTTGAGGAGCAGGCCGTGGCGGCCGTCGTAGACGTATTCGAAGTCCGCCAGAGGCTCGTGCTGCGTGAACTCGTAGCGCGGGGTGAGCACGTAGCGGTGCAGGCCCAGGGCGTCCTGCCCGGACACCGTGAACCCGAGCTCGATGGCACCATCGGCCAGGCCGATGACCGGAAGCCAGGCCGTCGGGCGCAGCGAGGAAAAGGGCGAGTACCGGCGATCCGGAACATCCAGCTGCGCCCTCGGCTCACGCGGCGGCTCCTCGACAGAAGGTGGCAGATCGCGCCGTTCCAAGGGAACCGCGGGCAGGCGGTGCAGGCGCAGCGTGTCGCCGTCGGCTTCGATGGTCGTGAGCAGCATCTCGCCGCGGAGCGGCGCGCTGATCTCCTTCACGCCGTTCGGCGCCGCGGTCCAGCGCGAGAGGCTGCGCTCGGCGCGCCGCAGCGACCAGACGTTGTACACCTTGCCGTAGTTCGCGGCGAAGTAGATCTCGTCCTCGGACTCGCCGAAGCGCGGCGAATGCTTGACCGCTTCGTCGGACACGAGGACGCGCGCCTCGCCGGCGCCGACTTCGATCAGCGACCAGCGTCCGCCGCGCAGGCTCGTCGTCACGACCGATTGCCCGCGCGCCGCCAGGCCGATCAGCGCTTCGTCAGCGGCGGCGCGGTAGAGCGAGCGCACCACGGCGCCCTGGCGATCGAGCAGGACAACCTCGGTGATGCCCGCGTCGACGCGCAGCGCCGCGATCCGGCCGTCCTCGAGCGGCGCCGCGGAGCGGAACCGTCCGCAGCGCGTGAGGCGCGTCGTCTCCCCCTTCGCGTCGACGCGATGGAGATCGTACAGAAGATTGTAGTTGCGGCAGATGTCGGGGTCCGCAGTGACCAGCCCGCCGTCGGGCGCCGCGGCCAGCCTCGCGTCCTGCTCGATGTTCCGGAGCAGCTCGGGCGCGCCGTCGCCCGCCTGGCGCACGAGCTTCGGCGAGGTATAGCCGTCGGCCCGGATATACCAGCGGACTCCGTCGGCCGCGAGCACCGGGCTGGCAATCGCCCACGCTCGGGCAACGACGTCTTTGTTGCCATCGGATCCGGTCGATTCTCCCTGTTTGGAAGCGAACCGTGCACGCAGCCAGTCCTGGTACTCGAGCCAGAGCGCTTCCATCGTTTTCCCCGTGGTCTTCACCGGGTTCGAGTCGACCTTGAACGGGATGATATTGCCGCTGTAGGTCTCGACCAGCCGCGTCACCGCGTCGGGCCCGTAGCGCTCGCGCACGAAGGCGAAGAAATAGCTGCCGTACAGGTAGTCGCGGTTGAGCGGGAAGCCGCGGCCTTCGGCGTTGACTTCCCGCAGCGAGCGCAGTCCCCGCGCAACCTCGGCGCGCATCATGCCGTCGAACTGGCTCTGGCCGAGGCGGCCGTAGCCGCGGCTCGGGTCCGACTCGTTGTACACCGCGAGGCCCTCGACGATCCAGGTGGGCTGGAGCGCGTTCGGAAACAGCAGCCCCAGGCGGCCGAAGATCCGCCGCACCGAATCGGGCGGGCCGTACGCCTTGTCGAGGTGCACGATGTGAGTGAACTCGTGCGTCAGCACGAGCTCGAGCCACTCGCGGTTCTGCAGCAGCTCGCCTTCGTCCGGAGGCGATAGGAAGACGGCGAAATTGTTGAACGGCAGGGGCGAGGCATAGCCGTTGGCGAAGTCGGCCGAATCGAGCAGCACCAGGTGCACCCGGTCCTGCGGGCGCCAGGCGAGCATGCCGGTGATCCGCGGATAGACGGTCTCGGCCACGCTGGCGACGGTGCGCGCCTGCGCCCGCCGCGCCTCGGGAAAATGGACCAGGAAGTTCGCCGTCTCGAGCGTGCGCCAGCCGAGCGAGGGATCGACCCAGGTCAGCTCGCGCCACTGCGCGTGTGCCGCCGTGGCCAGGAGAAGCAGCGCCACGACGCACGCGCGTATCAAGGCGACTCCGGCCTGATGCCGGCCTCCCGCATGAGCTTGGCCCACTTCGCCTGGTGGTCGCGGATGAAGCGCGCGAAGTCTTCCGGCGTGGTGCCGCGCGGGTCGGCGCCGAGCGCGATCATCCGCGAGTGGACGTCCGGGTCGGCGAGCACGCGGTTGGCGTCGGCGCTCAGCCGCTCGACGATCGGCTTGGGCGTAGCGGCGGGGGCGAGCAGGCCGAACCACCCGAGCGCCTCGTAGCCCGGAAGTCCCGACTCGGCCACGGTGGGAAGCCCGGGCAGCGTCTCGGTGCGCCGCGCGCCGGTGGTGGCGAGCGCCTTGAGCTTGCCGGCTCTCACGTGCTGGATCACCGTTTGGGAGGGCGCGAAGAGCAGGTCGACCTGCCCCGCGAGGAGGTCGGTAAGCGCCTGGCCGGTGCCCTTGTAGGGGACGTGGAGCAGGTCGACCCCGGCCATCGACTTGAACAGCTCGGCGCAGAGGTGCGAGGCAGCACCGCTGCCCGACGAGGCGTAGCTCAGCTTGCCCGGATTTGCCCTGGCATAAACGATCAGGTCCCCGATCGAGGCGGCGGCTACTTTCGGCGAGGCGGTGACGACGTACGGCGAGGCCGACACGAGCGTGATCGGCGCGAACTGCGCCGCGTTCTTTTCCGTGAGCGAGGCGGTCGAGCTCATGAGGAGCGTCGCTCCGTCGGCGGGCGCCTGGGCGACGAAGTCGGCGCCGATGTGCCCGCTCGCGCCGGGCCGGTTCTCGACCGCGACCGGCTCCTTCCAGCCCTCGGCGAGCTTCGGCGCCATCAGCCGGGCGAGGGCATCGGCGCCGCCGCCGGGCGGGAAGGGAACGATGACGCGGACCGGCCGGCCGGGGAAGGCCTGGGAAAGCGCCGCCGCCGAAAACGCGAGGCCGAAAATCAGGAGCAGAGTCTTCAGCCGGGCTCTCCCGTCGTGACGTAGAGCCACAGCGCCTCGATTTCCTCGGGCCTCAGCACGTCGCCCCACGGCGGCATCTGGTTCTTGCCCTTGGTCACCGAGGCGACGAAGCGCTCGCGCTGGTCGCGCGGGAACTTGCGCAGGTCGAAGGCGCCCTGCGGGTCGAGCATGCGCGCGCCGTGGCAGGCGGAGCAGTTGCGCGCATAGATCTCGGCGCCTAGCGTTACCCCCTGGGGACCTTGAGCGAAGGCTGAGGAGGCGAGAGAGAGGGCAAAGGCGGCGCCGAGAGCCTTCATCAATCGGGCATCAGAGCGAACGTCCAGACCGAACCGCCCTGCGGCACGTTCTGCAGCTGCTCGCGTGCGATGTTCCAGTACAGGCCGCCGATGCCGGAGAGCACCGTGACGTACTGACGGCCCTTGTGGGTGTAGGTCACCGGCATGGCGTTGATGCCCGAGCCGGTCTGGAATTGCCAGAGCTGCTTTCCGCTCTCGGCGTCGAGCGCGATGAACTCGCCGGTTTCCTTGCCGGTGAACACCAGCCCGCCTGCGGTCGAGAGCGTCGCCGACCAGACCTGGAAGTCCGTCAACGGCACGCGCCATTTCTTCTCGCCGGTGAGCGGGTTGATCGCGTCGATGTGGCCGATCGGCTCGCCCGCGGCACGCGGCAGCGGCAGGTTCTCGATGTACATGTAGCGCTGGCCGACGACGTGCGGCTTGGTCTCGAGGTGCTTGTACATGCGGCCTTCGTGCAGCGTCGCCGCGTAGAGCAGGCCGGTCTGCGGATTGAACGAGGCGTGCATCCAGTTCTTGCCGCCGCGCGTCGAAGGCCACATCTCGGTCGGGTTGCCGGCGCGGATGCTCTTCGCGATGTCGCTCTCGAGCGGCCGCCCGGTGTCCGGATCGACGCCGTTCGCCCAGTTCACCTTCGCGTAGGGACGCGCCGAGATCAGGCTGCCGCTCGCGCGATCGAGCACGTAGACGAAGCCGTTGCGGTTGAGCTGCATGAGCACCTTGCGATCGCGCCCGTCGATCTTGAGGTCGGCGTTGATCAGCTCCCAGCAGGCGTCGTAGTCGTAGGCGTCGTTCGGCGTGAACTGGTAGTGCCAGACGATCTCGCCGGTCTTGGGCCGCATGGCGAGCACGGAAGAGGTGTACAGGTTGTCCCCCGGGCGCGACTGCGACGCCCACGGCGCCGGATTGCCGGTGCCCCAGTACATCAGGTCGAGCTGCGGGTCGTAGGAGCCGGTGATCCAAGCCGAGCCGCCGCCGACTTCCCAGGCGTTGCTGCCTTGAGGCCAGGTCTCGTGGCCCTTCTCGCCGGGCGCCGGGATGGTGTAGCGGCGCCACAGGCGCTTGCCGGTCTCGGGATCGATGCCGTCGATGAAGCCGCGCACGCCGAACTCGGCGCCCGAGTTGCCGATGACGAGCACGCCGTTCGCGATGAGCGGGGCGAGCGTGAGCGACACGCCGTCCTTCCATTCCGCGACCTTGGTCTTCCAGACTTCCTTTCCGTCCTTCGCGTTGAGCGCGATGACATGCGCGTCGAGCGTCGTGCGGTAGACGCGCCCGTTGTAGATCGCAGCGCCCTTGTTGGACACGCCGCAGCACACCACGCGCGGCGTCTCGGGCGGCCATTCCAGCGTGTGCTTCCAGATCTGCTTGCCAGTCGCGACGTCGATCGCCACCGTATGGCGGGCGTTGGTCACATACATCACGCCGTTGTAGACGATCGGCTGCGCCTGCTCGCCCCAGTTGTTGTCGAGGCTCAGGCTCCACACCGGCACCAGGCGGCGCACGCTCTTGCGGTCAATCTGGTTGAGCCGGCTGTAGCGCTGCTGGTGGTAGCCCATCCCGTAGGTCAGGATGTTGTCGGTGTTGCGACCGTCGTTTTTCAGATCGTCCAGCGATTGCGCGCAAACCGCGGTGGTACCCGACAACACTGCGGCCGCGACGAGTATTCTCATGGCTCCTCCTCTAAGGGCCCGGACATGCTACGCCCGACGCCGAGCATATCGCAACGCGGCTTCTGCTAGACTGAAATCCAATGCCGGCCACGGGAGGCGAAGTGGCAGCGTCGCTGAAGCAGTTCCTGGCGGCTCCGGACTATCCCGAGGACGCCGAGCGCAGCGCGCAGGCGCGGCTCTTCAACGTGGTCGCGCTCACCGCGCTGGCGGCGCTCGTGGCGGCGGTGACCATCCAGCTTGCCCTCGGTCAGGCCGGCCTGCCGATGCTGTTCACTACCGGGGCGCTCGCCGTCACGGCGCTGATGACTGCTCTGGCGCGCGTCGGACGCCTCAAGCTCGCGAGCGCGCTGTTGCCGCCGCTACTCCTGGCGGCGTGCATCACCGTGGTGGTGATCCGCGACGGTCTGCACGACGCCGCCGTCATGGCGCTCGGCGCGGTGCTGGTCATGGCGGGGGTTCTGCTCCAGAGGCGTGGCCTCGCGCTGTTCGCAATCGCAGTGGTGGCGCTGGTGATCGCCGTCGGCTACGCCGAAATCAACGGAATTCTCCAGAGGCGGCTGAGCGGCTTTACCGACTGGAGGCACGTCGCCGGGCTGTGCCTTTTTCTGCTGTTCATCGCGGTGACCGTGCGCGTGCTGATGGACAGCATGGTCGCCAGCCTGCGCGAGGCGCGGCAGAAGGAGTCGGCGCTTGCCGGCAGCTATGCGCGCCTCGAGGCGCAGACGGCGGCGCTGAGGGAGTCGGAGACGCGCTTCGCCAAGGCGGTCGAGACCATGGCGGAAGGACTGGTCCTGCTCGACATGGACGGCAACGTGCGCCTGTGCAACCACGCCGCCGAGCGCATCCTCGGCCTCCCGGCGGCCGAGATCATGCGCCAGGGGCTGACCATCGGCAGGCTGGGCGGCGCGGTGCGCGCCGACGGCTCGCCCTTTCCGCCCACCGAATGGCCGGTCGGCATCACCCTGCGTACCGGCCAGTCCCGGACGGGGGTCGTCATGGGCCTGGTGCGCGACAGCGGCTCGATCCATTGGATGTCGGTCAACTCGGCCGCCCTGTTCACGGACGGCTCGCCGAAACCCTACGCCGTGCTCACCACGTTCTTCGATATCTCGGGGCTGAAGCGCGCCGAGCAGGCGCTGCGCGCCCACGCCGAGCAGCTGCGCCACCTGTCGCACCGCCTGTTCGAGGTCGAGGAAAGCGAGCGCCGCCGCCTCGCGCGCGAGCTGCACGACCGGATCGGCGCCAACCTGACCGCGCTCAGCCTGAACCTGAAGCTGGTGCGCAACGAGTGGGAGAAGACCAGCACGCGCCTCGACGACAGCGAGAAGCTGCTCGACTCCACGGCGCAGCTCGTGCGCGACGTCCTCACCGACATGCGCCCGCCCGGCCTGGACGAGCTCGGGCTGCTCGCGGCCCTGAGGGAGCATGCGGAGCAGGTCGCGCAGCGCAGCGGCCTCGCCCTCGAGGTGCGCGGCGCCGAGCCGCGGCCGCGCCTGCCCTCGGCGACCGAGATCGCGCTGTTCCGGGTCGCCCAGGAGGCGCTGACCAACATCGTCAAGCACGCGCGCGCCAGCGCGGTGACGATCTCGCTGCAGGCGGAGCCCGGCCTGGTCACGCTGACGATCGCCGACGACGGCGCGGGCTTCGACGGCCAGGCGGCCGCCATGGCCGGCGGCATGGGGATGGCAAGCATGCGCGAGCGCGCCGAGGCGGTCGGCGCGCGCCCGCGGATCGAGTCGGCGCGGGGGCGGGGCACACGGGTGATCGTCGAGGTGCCCCATGCCGCCGCGCCTCAGGCCGCGGCGGCGCACGCATGAGCCAGCCCGGCGGCCCGATCAGCGTGTTCATCGCCGACGATCACGCCATCGTGCGCGAGGGGCTGGCCGCGCTCCTCGCCGCGCAGCCCGACATCCGGATCGCCGGCTCCGCGGGCAACGGCCGCGAGGCGCTCGCCGCGGTGCTGCAGGCGAGGCCTGCGGTGCTGATCATGGACATCGCGATGCCCGAGATGAACGGCATCGAGGCGACGCGCCAGATCCACGACGCGCTGCCGCAGATCCACATCGTGATCCTGTCGATGCACGCGGGCGCCGAGCACGTGTTCCAGGCGCTCGAGGCCGGCGCGCGCGGCTACGTGCTGAAAGAGTCCGCGGCCAAGGAGATCTGCGAGGCCGTGCGCGCGGTGCACCTCGGGCGGCGCTATCTCAGCGCGAAGGTCGCCGAGGTGCTGGCCGAGCGCGTCGGCCGCCGCGCCGCGGTGAGCCCGCTCGAGAGCCTGAGCAAACGCGAGCGCGAGATCCTGAAGCTGGTGGCCGACGGCTGCTCCAGCGCGCGCATCGCCGAGATGCTGCACCTCTCGCCGAAGACCGTCGACACCTACCGCAGCCGGCTGATGGAGAAGCTGAACCTCTCGGATATCGCGGGCCTGGTCAAGTTCGCGATCCAGCACGGCCTGACGTCGCTCGACTGACGGAGAGTGACGAGAAGTCCCTACAGCGTTCGCCCCGCGTCCGGGCTACTCTGCCGCAAACGATGAACAACGGCGCCCTCACCATCATGGTCGTGGAGGACCACCCAGCGACGCTGGCGGCGCTGCTCGAGCTGCTGGAGGCGGCGTTTCCCGGCTGCGCCCTGCTCGCCGCGGAGGGCGCGGAGCGCGCGCTCGAGCTTTGCGGTGCCGCGGCGCCCGACGTGGTCATCATGGACATCGCGCTGTCGGGTATGAGCGGCATCGAGGCGACGCTGCGCATCAAGGCGTTGCAGCCGGAGACGCGCGTGGTGATGCACTCGAGCTACGACATGCGCGTGTACCGCGACGGCGCGGCGGCCGCCGGCGCGAGCGCCTTTGTCAAGAAAAGCAAGGTCACGAGCGAGCTGGTGCCGGTGGTGGCGCGCCTGCTGTCCGCCGGCGGCTGAATCGCGATTTCCCGACAGAAGACACCGGTTTTTCCGACAGCCATTCCCGCAGCGCTTCCCTAGCATGGGAGGATGGCCAACCCGCGCGCGAGCCGGCGCGATTCCGAAGCCGACGCACTGTTCGGCGAGTTCGCCGCCAACGTTCCCGAGATCGTCTGGATGCGGGAAGTCGGCAGCGAGCGCATCCTCTACGTCAGCCCCGCCTGGGAGTGCGTCACGGGCTGTCCGCCGCCTACGAACCGCGACGACTTTCTGCGCATCGTTCACCCCGAAGACGTCGCGCGCGTAAGGCGGGAAGCCGACGCGGCGCCGCGCGGCGGGGTGGACCACCGGTACCGGATCATGCGCTGCGACGGCACTCAGCGCTGGCTGCACACGCGTACGTTCGCGGTGCGCAACCGCTCGGGCGAGATCTACCGCATCGGCGGTATCGCGCAGGATGTCACCGAGGAGATGCGCAAGGATCTCGAGCTGCGTCAGTTCCGCGCAGCGGTCGACGCGTCCGCGGTGCTCGTCACCCTGATCGATCCGGCAAGAATGCGCTACGTCGACATCAACGAGGCGGCGTGCCAGGCGCTCGGATACAGCCGGGACGAGCTGCTGACGATGGGGCCGGTCGACGTATTTTCGATGCCTGGGTCGGACCTCGCGCAAAGCTACGGGCGGCTGCTGTTCGGCGACCGGACCGCCTCGAGCGTGGAGGGCATCTACCGCCGCAAGGACGGTTCCACTTTCCCGGTCGAGGCGGTGCGCCGGGTGGTGCCGTCCGCCACCGGCGACATCATCGTCGCGATCGCGCGCGATATCACCTCGCGCAGGCTGGCCGAAGAGGGCGCGAGGAGCCAGAGCCTGCAGCAGATGGTGATCGCCGAGTTCGCCCAGCAGGCGCTCGGCATCGCCGACCTCGAGCAGGTGATGAGCAACGCGGCGGAGATCGTGGCGCTCACGCTCGACGTCGAGCATTGCAGGATCCTGCAGCTCGAGGCCGACGGTGCCGCGCTCGCCGTGCGCGCGACGCACGGCGGGCCGCCTGAAATGCTCGGCCGGCAGCTTCCGCTACCCGATCCGGCCAGCCCGACCGGCCGGGTGCTCGCGCTGCGCAAGGGCGTCATCACCGGGGACCAAAGCGCCGAGGTGCCGATCCCCGGGCAGAGGAACGGGCCGCTCGGCGTGCTGGGCGCTTATGCCGAGGCCGGGCGCCGCTTCACCGCCGACGAGCTCAACTTCCTGCAAAGCATCGCGAACAACATTGCGGTCGCGATCGAGCGCAAGAGCGCCGAGGAGCGCCTCGCCTACCTGGCGCAGTTCGACGCGCTGACCGGGCTTCCCAACCGCCACCTGTTCCAGGACCGGGTGGCCCAGACCATGGCGCAGGCGAGGCGCAGCGGGCGCGCCATGGCGGTGCTGTTCATCGACCTCGACCGCTTCAAGCTGGTCAACGATGCCCAGGGGCGCGAGGCGGGCGATCGCCTGCTGCAGGCGGCGGCGCTGCGGCTTTCGCAGACCGTGCGCGGCGGCGATACGGTCGGCCGCTTCGGCGGCGACGAGTTCGGCGTGGTGCTCGCGAATCTCGGCAAGCCGGGCGACGCGAGCCTGGTGGCGCAGAAGATCATCGATGCGCTGGCGCGCCCGGTCGAGCTCGACGGGCACGAGACGTACATCACCGCGAGCATCGGCATCTCGATCCATCCCGCCGATGCCGCCGAGCCCGAGACGCTGCTGGCGAACGCCGACGCCGCGATGTACCGCGCCAAGGAGCAGGGCCGCAATCACTACGAGTACTTCACGCGCGAAATGAACGAGCGCGCGCTGCGCTGGGTGCGGATGCAGACCGAGACGCGCCGGGCGCTGGAGCGCGGCGAGTTCCAGGTGCACTACCAGCCGAAAGTCGAGCTCGCCACCGGCAGGATCTGCGGCTTCGAGGCGCTGCTGCGCTGGCAGCATCCCGAAAAGGGCCTCGTTCCGCCGGCCGAGTTCATCCCGGTGCTGGAGGAGACCGGGCTCATCGTCCCGGCCGGCGAGTGGGTGATGCGCACCGCCTGCGCCCAGATCAAGGCGTGGCGCGAGGCCGGCCTGCCGTCGTCGCCGATCGCCGTGAACCTCTCGGCGCGGCAGTTCCAGCAGAAGGACCTCGAGGACTCGATCTGCCGCGTGCTGCGCGAATCGGCCGTCGCGCCGCCGCTCCTTCAGTTCGAGCTTACCGAGTCGCTGCTGATGGCCGATCCCGAAGGCGCGGCGCGCACGCTGCTCGGGCTGAAGGAGCTGGGCGTGCGGCTGTCGGTGGACGATTTCGGCACCGGCTACTCGAGCCTCGCCTACCTCAAGCGCTTCGCGGTCAACGAGCTCAAGATCGACCGCGTCTTCATCCGCGACATCGTGGCCGACCCCGACGACGCCGCGATCACGCTCGCCATCATCAACCTCGCCCACAGCCTCGACCTCGAGGTCGTCGCCGAGGGCGTCGAGACCGAGGCCCAGGTGAACTTCCTGCGCTCGCACGGCTGCGACCAGATGCAGGGCTACTACTTCGCCGCCCCGCGCACCGCGGACGATTGCACGCGGGCGCTGCGCGAGGATCTGCGCCTGAGCCCGCCCTCCGCCAAAGACCGGGACAAGGCGCCCTCGGTGCTGCTCGTCAGCGGCAACGAGCACGAGCTGGTGGTCATCAGCCGGGCGCTCGGCCCGGCGGGCTACCGCATGCTCGCGGCGAACAGCGAGGAGTCCGCCTTCGACGCGCTCTCGAAGCACGGTTTCGACATCGTGATCTGCGACCAGCGCCTGCCGAGCATGAGCGGGGCGGATTTTCTCGCCGCGGTGCGCAAGCTCCACCCCGACGTCATCCGCGTGCTCATCAGCGCCAAGCTCGACACCGGGGCGCTCGCCGAAGCGGTCAACGCCGCCCGCATCCACAAGTTCATCTCCAAGGACTGGGACGCCAAGCGGCTGCGCTCCGAGGTGCGTGCGGCCTACCAGCGCCGGCGCCGGTCCGCCGCCTGAGCCATGCGATGATCCGGTCTGTCCTTTACGCTCGCGGAGCGATGCATGGGCAGGCTTGGAGCGGTGCTTCTCGCGGTCACCCTCGGTGCGGCGGCTGACGTCGCGCCGGCTCAAGGGACGTCTCCGTCCCGGCCGGTGCGCATGGTGGTGGGATTCGCGCCGGGCGGCGGCACCGACATCATCGCACGGCTGGTCGCGCAGAAGCTCGGCGAGCGCTGGGGACAGGCAGTCGTGGTGGACAACCGCCCGGGTGCCTCGGGGAACATCGGCGCTGAGCTCGTGGCGCGAAGCGCTCCCGACGGCCACACGCTCCTCATGGCGTTCTCCTCGCACGCGAGCAATCCCGCGCTCGGCAAGCTGCCGTTCGACGTCGAGCGCGACTTCACCGCCATCACCCAGGTCGGCTCCGCGCCGATGGTGGTCGCCGCCAACCCCGGCCTGCCGGCGAAGACGCTCGGCGAGCTGATCGGCTACGCGCGGGCGCATCCCGGGGCGGTCAAGTTCGGTTCCTCGGGCGTCGGTACTCCGGTCCACCTCGCGGGCGAGCTGATGATGCAGCTCACCGGAATCAGCATGGTGCACGTGCCCTACAAAGGCATCGCGCCGGCAATGACCGCCGTCCTCGCGGGGGACATCCAGGTGACCTACGCCGCGGTGCTTTCGGGGCTGCAGCACTTCAAAAGCGGGCGCCTGAGGCCGCTCGCGGTGGCGAGCCGCGCTCGCTACCCCGCGCTGCCCGAGGTGCCGACGGCGGCGGAGGCGGGCCTCGCCGGCTACGAGATCGATTTCTGGTACGCGCTGCTCGGGCCGGGCGGCATGCCCGCCGCGCTCGTCGCGCGCATCCAGCGCGACGCCTCGGCGCTGCTCGCCTCGCCGGACATGAAGGACAGCCTCGCCGCGCAGGGCTGCATCGCGGTCGGCGGCACGCCCGAGGCGCTGAACGCGCTCATCCGCTCCGAGTACCAGCTCTGGTCGAAGGTGGTGAAGGCCGGCGGCGTGAAAGTCGAGTGAGGTTCGCCACCTATGCGATCGCCACTGCAAGAAGAGCGATCACCACCGCCGCGGCAACCGCGCCCGCCACGACCAGCGCAGCCCAGACCAGGCGATTCGCCGAGCGCAGCACGCGCCGGCTCTTGCCGAGGTCGAGCGCCTTGCGCGCCTCGCGGTAGCCGAGCCAGCGGATCTTCCGCCTCTCGAGCGGCGTCGTGCGGCCGGCATAGGCCATGAGGAAGTAGGCGATGGCGATCCGTTCTCCGGCCTTCTGTTGCTCGACCGCTCGCAGCCGCCGGATCGGGCGCGCGCGTACGCCGGCCTCCTCGGAAACCTCGCGCCGCGCGGCGGCGGCCGCGGTCTCGCCGCTCTCGACGCGTCCTTTGGGAAAGACCCACCTGCGGCCTGCACCGCTCGCCTCGACGAGGAGGTAGCGAGGCCCCGCAACCGTCAGCTTGCAGACGACTCCTCCTCCGTGCGTCGTGCGGCGCATGAAGACGCTACTTTGCTATATTCGCGCACTTCGATGAAGCGACGCACGCTCGCAACATGCTGCGCAACGCACATCCTGCACGACGGCTTGTCGGACGTGAGCTACGTGCTGCTGCCGCTTCTCGCGCAGACGTTCGGCCTTTCGCTCGCGCAGGTCGGCCTGATCCGTTCCGCGCACCGCACGGCGATGGCGGCGTTCCAGATTCCTGCGGGGCTGGTCGCGGAGCGCTTCGGCGAGCGCAACCTGCTCGCGCTCGGCACGCTCGTTGCCGGCTGCGCTTTCGTCGCGCTCGGCTACGTTTCGGGTTTCTGGGCCATTCTGGCGGCGCTGTTCCTGGCGGGCGCGGGCTCGGCGGTGCAGCACCCGCTGTGCTCGACGATCATCTCGCGCGCATTTCCGCAGGATGGACGGCGCGCTGCACTGGGCACGTACAACTTTTCCGGCGACGTCGGCAAGTTCGCTTTCGGCGGCGTGGTATCGCTGCTGCTGGTCGCAGGCGTGCCGTGGCAGGTGCCCGTCATCGGCTTCGGCACTGCAGCCATCCTTACTGCGGGCGCGGTGCTGCTGCTGGTCGCCGATGCGCGCACGCACGCCGCGTCCGCGCCTGCGTCCACGGGAGGTTGGGGGATCCGCGACCGGCGAGGGTTTGCAGTGCTCTGCCTGATTGAAGTGCTCGACTCCAGCACCCGCAGCGCGTTCCTCACCTTCATCGCCTTTCTGCTGATCGCCAAGGGGCTGCCGGAGCACTGGGCGGTGCTTTCGGTTCCGCTGGTCCTCGTGGGCGGCATGGCGGGCAAGCTCGCATGCGGTCTGCTGCCGGAGCGTCTCGGCATCGCGCGCATGATCGTCCTCACGGAGCTGGCGACGGGCGGCGGCATCCTCGCCGCCCTCACGCTGCCGGGCGTCGCGGCGTTCCTGCTGCTGCCGCTTCTCGGCGTCGTGCTCCAGGGAACCTCGTCGGTCCTCTACGCGACGATCGGCGAGTACGTCGAACCCGAGCGGCTGCCGCGAGCTTTCGGCTTCTTCTACACCATCGGTTCGGTGTGCGGCATCGCGGCACCCCTGGGCTACGGATTGCTTGGCAATCGCTACGGCGTCGAGGCGAGCATCGCCGTGATGGGCGTCCTGATTCTGCTTACACTGCCCCTTTCGCTGCTCCTCATGAAGCCGAGAGCGCCGAGCAAGGTACCGAGCTACTGAGCCACAGGAGGCACGCATGGAAATCCGCAGGCTGCTCGTCATCAAGGACGTGATTTATTCCGAGGCCGGGAGGAACGCGCCGCGCCCGATCACGCGCGCGATCGCGCTCGCGGTGATCCATAACCCGTTCGCGGGGAGGCATGTCGAGGACTTGTCGCCGCTCTTCGACGTCGGCGCGCGGCTCGCCGAGCTGGTGATGCCGCAGCTCGTGGCGCTGCTGCCGCACAAGGCCGAGTCCTACGGCAAGGGTGCGATCGTCGGCGTGAACGGCGACCTCGAGCACGCCGCGGCGCTCTGCCACCCGAAAATGGGCAAGCCGATGCGCGCGGCGCTCGGCGGTGGCGAAGCCCTGATTCCGTCCACTCAGCGGGTCGCCACCGCGGGCGCGACCCTCGACCTGCCGCTCGGCCACAAGGACAACGGGTGGTCGTTCGACCACTTCGAGACGGTGACCGTCGGGGTGCCCGATGCGCCGCGGCCGGACGAGATCGTCGTCGCCATCGGCATCGCCGACGGCGGGCGCGTGAACCCGCGCGTCGGCAAGGCGAGAATCCTCTAGCGATTCAGTTGCGGCGCGCCTGGCCGCGCGCGACCGAAGTGGCGGCCCTGACCATCGCCGCGGCGACCCGGGTAAGCGGTGCGTCGGCGCGCGTGTAGATGCCCGCAGCGACCGACGGCATCGATTCGGAGAGCGCGATCTCCTGCAGGTCACGGCCGGACGCCGCCAAGGTGCTGCGCTGGAGGATTCCGAGCATGTCGGTGCGCGCGAGCAGCGCGAGCAGGGTGCTCTGCGATTCGCATTGGACCGCGAGCCGCGGCGGCGGCAGGCCCGCGGACGCGAACAGGCGCTCGACCGGTCCGCCTGGCAGCTCATGAAAATCTCTAGTCGGAGGGCGTTGCGGATCCGCCGATCCGTGCGCAGAATCCGCTTGGAGGCGTCCCACCTTGTACCAACGTCCAGAGCAACGCGCCGGGCGCGAGCGCTACACCG